>JACDJA010001656.1_pt1 | contig 17977 bp, 18 predicted proteins | sample 7449241 | NCBI WGS metagenome assembly JACDJA01 (sample SAMN14253289, study PRJNA609438) | sludge metagenome | isolation source: initial anaerobic sludge | collected 2018-12-20 | reverse complement strand
TCAACCATGGTAGAGAGACCGCCTCCTGGGCCAATCCCTTTGAGTGGCAAACCTTCGAGTGTCTCACCGATATTACGGTCAGATTTCCCTCTTATTTTATGGGTGATGCTCATGCCAAACGGGTCATTGTTTCGGATGTCTACGCCAGGCTCTAGAGAGATTGCTTTGTAAGGACTGATAAGGTCGGGACTACTAAAGGTTTTTATCTTTGCAGCAGAGACGACATCTATGGAGTTGGCACTAGAATATTCTTCTGATTGTGTGGCTATTTCTGCTTGGGCATCTATATTGAATGTACTTAGCTCTATCGCTTCATTTTTTGCATAGAGATTGGCACTACACAAAACAGCCAATAGCACAACCGAAAGGGTTAATTTTCTAGTCATTGTTCTTCCCCGTAGATTTTAGCAACTCTTTTTTTACCTCACTCCAGTAATGGCGTTTGATACCTTCCATAGTTGTTCGTCTGTTAATCATACGGATTGAGAGCGATTCGATCCAATTCCAAAATTCTTCTAAATGCTCTTTTGGAAAATCTATATCTTTAAGCGTTTTTTTATACATTGTAAGCCAGATTTCACGATCATTTTCATCTATAGGAATAGTAAAGTGACGCATTCTAAGATGAAACCCACCATACTGTTTCGAAAATACGGGACCTCCGCCTAGCGCTTCTACAAATAGGTCTGCACTTTTATCTACAGCTATTCTAAAGCCCTCTTCATCTTTTGGAAAGAGATTTCCGACTTTTGTTTTCGCCAATAGACGATGATGATACCAGACCATCTCTCGTATCCTCTCTTCTCCTATGGCTTTAAATATTTTATTGGAAGGGAAAGGTACGGGAGGATAGATAACATCTATCATAGACTCCACCATTCTAATCTCCTCGCTACCAAAATTAGGTTTATTGGTGCTTGCTTCCATGTTTGCTACTTGGGTAAAAGATTTTACATCTCCACATTGACAGCTACTATTTTTATGATCACTCATTGTTTCTCCTTTTATGTTTTATTTTTAAAATTTCATTGTAAGATTGCAATAAACTCCGCGAGGCTCACCCGTAAGGTATGTACTTGCCGTTCCGGTTGCCGCAAGAAAGTTATCTGCCGCGATAATCGTGGATATATACTCTTTATCTGTTAAGTTCACAGCACCAATACTGACTATGCTCTCTTTGCTGCCCAAAAAGTTCTCTAGCTTATAAGATATATCGAGATCAAAGACGGTAAATCCCCCTATCTTTTGCGTGTTTGCCGCATCTCCCCATCTGCTTGATGTATATCGCATACTCGGGGTAAATACCCATCCGGCTTTTTGATATGAAAGAGCAAGTTTTGCTAAGTATTTTGGTGCATCAGGGAGCTGTTTGCCGTCTGTTTCGATAGTTGTACCTCCGGCTCCGTCAAAATCTTGGGTAAAGTGAAACTTGTTGTACGAGAGAGAACCTATAAAGTTGAGATTATCTGCGATTTTTCCGTAAGCACTCAGCTCAGCGCCATACCCTAAGGCATCACCGATGTTTGCAGGATAGTTCACTCCAAGTGAGCTATCATAGATGTTTGCTTGCTTGTTTTTGACGAATGAGACAAAGACATTCGGCTCTATGTAAATATCGCCAATCTTCGTTTTTACTCCAAGCTCAACATTGTCGGAGAGTTCAAGTTCAAGATCATCCCAAAGTTGTTGGAGCGTAACATTTTGAGCGACAAAAGAGGCTCTGTTTTTGATATAAGTCGGGAAAAGATTGACATCAAAGCCATAGGTTCTTGAGTAGTCAAGATAAATCTTAGAGTCTTCATTTAACTTATAGTCCAAATATGCAGAAGGGATAAGCGTATAAAATGTTTTAGAATCCACACTCGCCCATGGATCTATAGTGCCGTTACTGATTGCCGTACCGTAATCTATGTTAGTAGCATTCGTGCCTGCGCCATTTGTGTAGCTTGTGAGTGAGCCGATTTTAAAAGATTGATATTGCAATCCGAGCACATAGCTAAACTTGTCAATCTCTCCTGAGAATTCTACAAAAGGAGCTTGGAGTATATGGTCGCCGTTTACCGATAAAACACCATAGCCATCATATACTAAAGCGCCGCCTACGACTTTGTATTTGATTTGATTATCCGGTGGTCCCGGAGGTGTTTGCTTGTGGTACCAATAGCCAATTTTTGTTTTGAGTGCTTGAGAAAATACATGCTCATATTCAGCTGTTGCCCCGATGAGGTCATGATTAATGCGCCAATTCATTACCCGCTGTTTCGTAGCGGTAGAATCAAATTTCGAAAACCAATAGCTCCCTTTATCTTTTTTGTAATAAGGGCGCAATGTGAAGCGGTTATTAGCATCCGGCGTATAGCTCGCCTCTGCGATAATTGCTAGCGTATCAAAATCTTGTTTGTTGTAATCATAGTAGTCAACATCATTGTCATCCCCTGAAATAGTAGCTCCAAAGTCTTTATCGTAGTATGTACCCAAATCCGATGCCTCATCATATGAAAGGGCATAATAGTTGTGATGCTCATCCGAATTTTTGATGATAAAGAGTTTGCTCTCAAAGAGATCGTTTGGTTTGTAAGCAAGCCCTAATGTGGTATTTGTTCTTTCCAAATCTCCTTCACCTTTATGCTTCTCATCGCCTAGGTACGAAAATGAGCCAAATACCTTAAAGTCTCCCATTTTCCCTGAATCAACTCGGATAAATGAGCGATTGAGGTTGTTGCTTCCAAGCGTTTGAGAAAAGGTTGTTCCAAATGAATCGCTTGGATCGAGCAGGTTGATATCGACTTTTCCTATGAGGCTTGAAAATCCAAGATTTTTAGCAACAGGAATGTAGCCTTTATAGAGATCGATTGATGCCATATTTTCTACATCAACCATCTGCTTTCCACCACCCGGGTTACTTGAAATAGGTGTCGCGTTGATCATGAAGACACCTCCCGGACCCGATTGGGATTTACCTCGTATGCGTAGTGGATCATGGTAAGAAGATTCGTTTGAGCCTGCTTGATCGGCTGGTGTAAAGTTAACGGATGGTGCATATTGGATTACAAAATAAGGATTGATGCCCGATTGATTAGAAAGTGTTTGTATGCCGTTATTGCTAAAAGTTTGTTTTGCTTCTGTTGAGTTTATATCATTTACAAAGAAGCCCTCTTTTTCATAAGTATCTATGACATCGATATTTCCTAGATTTACTGAATCCGCATAAAGCAAAGATGAAGCTGCTATTGATAAGCTAAATAGTAACTTTTTCATTGTTTTTCTCCCAATATGGTGTCTATTTGTTCATTGTCAAGCTCTACATTAAAAAAAAGTTTGTAGAACTCTTTCGTGTGTGTTCTTATGTCAATATCATAAGCATCAGGGTGAAGCTTGCTTGCTAACCATTGAATGCCTATTGCCTTCATAAAAGATGGCGGTCTATCGATCCAGTTAAAAGGTTGTGCCGGTACGAGATAGACTTTGTTGTTTTTTACAGCTTTGAGGTTTTGCCACATGGTATCTATATGGATCTCATCATAAGCAATCTTTGTCTGAACAAAGATGACATCCGGATCATAGAGCATAAGCGTCTCTAGTGATATCTTCTCAAGCCCTAAGAGTCCTGTTTGTTTGCATTTATGGACATTCTCTCCGCCTGCAAAATTGATAGCTTCAACATGAAACGAGGCATCACACTCTGTCGAGAGTCCGTCAATCCCCTCCGCATAATAGTATTTGGTGGGGGCAACATCTCTTATCTTGCTCTTTAGCTCATCTATGCTCTTTTCGATATAACTTGCCAAAAGCTCCCCTCGCTCTTTTTCCCCGATAGCATCACCGACTTTTCTGATAGAACTTGCCATATCGATTGTATTGCGAAAAGGTACAACGAGTGTCGGGATGTGTGTTTTTGCCACTTTCTCTTTGATGGTTTGCACCATCATGTCATCTTCCCAGATGAGAATCAATTGCGGATCATACTCTAGAAGTGATTCTAGGTTTATGCCCACGCCACCTCCGTGAAACGACCCGATTACGGGTAATGAGAGGAACTTTTCATCAAGCAAAAAATCATCTGCTTTGTTAAATGGGTTCCTCGCACTAAAATTGAGCCCTATCATCTTATTTGGATTAAGCGCATAGATAAGGTAATTGATAGGCGGAGAAGATCCAAAGACCCTCTCGATATTTTTGTTTTGCAATGGTTCTAATTGCTTGCTCTCTTTTGCATTGATGCCGGCTATGTTTAAAAATAGCATCAATATGATAAATAAATTTTTCAACCTTTGCCCCTTTATGTTTATTTCGTTATATTGTAAAGTATATAACGATTATGAAAAAAATAGTAAGAAAATTATGTTTTAAAAGTCTCCTTAAAAATATGAATAGTTGTATTTTAGTATCAATGTTTTAACGAAGCTTCCATATCTAAAACATATCATCTTCCCCCTCCTTTAGTGATATTAACCCCAAATGCTTTGGTGCTTACATTGATCTTGTCGCCGATCTTGAACTGCTTTTTTTCATGGGCACTCAAGATGACTTCGACAAGTTGTTGCCCGATAGATATGACCGCTATAAAAATGATATCGGCTTGGATTATATCGATGATTTCCCCCTCAAAGGAGAATTTTTGTGAGCCAGATCTCTTTAGAAATACATCTTTTGGCGTTCCCTCTTTGAGTATCTTGCCATTCTCTAAGACGATAACTTTTGAGGCGAGTTTATATATCTCGCTTGGCTCATGACTTACCATAATGGTGGTTGTGCCAAACTCTTTGTGTAGCAGAAGCATCTCTTCTTGCAATCTTGCTCTCATAGATGGATCAAGTGCCGAGAGTGGCTCATCTAGAAGCAGAAGTTTTGGTAAGTTCATCATTGCTCGACATAGTGCAACCCGTTGCTTTTGACCACCGCTTAAGTTTTGGGTTGACCTCTCTTTGAGTCCACCAAGGTCAGTGAGATTTAAAAGTTTTTCAGCCAATGCTCTATCGTTGTTTACATAGAGAAGATTTTGCTCTACATTCATATTGTTAAAGAGTGCGTAGTCCTGGAATACAAAACCTATTTTTCTCTTTTGAGGAGGAAGACAGATATTCTCATTGAGCCAAGTAACACCGTCAACTTCTATGTTGCCTTGCGCTTGTTCAAGTCCCGCTAAGATACGAAGCAAGGTTGTTTTGCCACTTCCACTCTTGCCGCTTAGAGCTATAAAATCACCTGTTTGCACGGTGGTATCGAGCTCAAGAATCATCTCTCCATTAGTACCGTGAAGTTTTTTTGATATGGCTATTTTTATCATGCAGTCTCTTTATGTTTGTGTATTTTATAAGCAGATATAAAGAGTAAAATAGACAATAAAGGAATCAAAATGTCATTAGAGATAATTCCTAAAAAAAGAGATCCGATATAGGCTCCTATGATGGAACCAATCCCCATAATTAGAACAAAATTTTTGTGAGAATATAAAATTTTGAAACTATCATCTCTGCTATATCTAAAAAAAGCAACTAGCATTGTAGGCAATGAAATAGCTAACGATAAGCTTCCTGCTAATTTAATATCTACCCCATAAATTAAAATAATAGCGGGAATATATAGTTCTCCACCCGCAACACCTAAAATCGAAGCAATTACTCCTATTATGCAACCAACAAAGATCCCTATAGATACATTGAGTATCTCATTTTTAAAGAGTGCATTATCGTCGTGAACACTATAGTGTTCATATAAAAGTACTATTGCTATAAAAAAAAGCAAAAGAGAGATAATTTTATATAGTAAATCGTCTTTTAGTTTTATCGCAAAATCGGCGCCAAACCAAGCCCCCACAATACTCCCGCCCAACATAGATAAGATGATATGAAAATGTTCTTGTAGGAGGTCAAAAGATATCTCTGAAGATCTAAAAAAAAGTGCAAATAGAACAACAATAAGGCTCATTGCTTTATTTAATATAACCGCACTAATGGCACTAAAAGAAAAAAGAGAGATAAGCATTGGTAGTCTAAATTCAGCTCCACCAAGTCCAATAAGACCTCCAAGCACCCCGACTATTCCTCCTCCTCCAAATGCTTTGATGTATTTATGCATGGTAACTTCCAAACTTATTATTTACTTTTTGATTAAAAAAATAAACACCAACAAGTACAAGAAAGCTTATGGTGAGCATGATCGCACTATAAATATGTGCAGAGGTATAGTGCATTGCTTCCGTCATCTCATAGATAGCGATAGAGGCAACTTTGGTTTCGCCGGCTCTTGAACCGCCAATCATAAGGACAACTCCAAACTCTCCAACGGTATGAGCGAAGGTGATGATAAGTCCCGTGGTGAGAGAGGGTTTGATATTTGGTAGAGCTATTTTTAAAAGTGTTTTAAGTCTGCCTTTGCCTGCAATATAAGAGGCTTCAAGCATCCCCTTATCGAGTTTTTCAAATCCGCTCTGTAACGGCTGCACCATAAAAGGCAGACTATAAAAACAGCTGGCAATGACAAGTCCCGTGAAATTGAAAACGAGAGATATTCCGAAGGTCTCTCGAAAAAAAGTACCAAGCAACGAGTCTTTTGAGAGGCTCATTAGTATATAAAATCCAAGTACGGACGGTGGCAATACGATAGGTAGTGCCGTGAGTGCTTCTAAAAAAGGCTTGAGCTTTGATCTACTTTGTGAAAGATACCATGCAAAAGGCAAAGCAATCATAAATAAAATAGTAGTCGTAATCGTTGCGAGTTTAAAAGAGAGGATAAACGGCTCAAATTCAAGAGAGGCTAGGGTATCAAACATCTAAGACCTCCCCTAAAGATATCTGACTTGCTTTGAGAATCGCTTTGAGTGTCTCGCCTTTGCTAAGCGACATATTGATCGCTGATTTGGCTGTGATGATGGACTCTATCTTACTTCCGTCTTGCAACTCTAAAATCAATGTGCACAAGATTGCTCCAAGTTCTATAGATTCGATCTTGGCGTTTATCTGATTAGAATAGCTAAGGTCGCCATTATAATTTTTAGCAATAGCTACTTGAGAAGGGTTAATCTCTAAGATCACTTTTTGACCCGCGCTAAGAGTTTTGTTGATATCGAGCGTGACCATCGTAAGTTTTTCTTGCAAAAAGTCAAATTCGATTAGTGCAAGACTCCCTTTTTGCTCTATGTTTGCAATCACTGCTGTTATTTGATTCATGGCACCATATATCCGTATTTTAAGAGTATATCTTTAGCTTTTTGACTTAACATAAAATCATAAAAAGCAGAGGCTTCTTTGTTGGTTTCCGCACTTTTTAGGAGTACGATACCTTGATCGATAGGCGTATAGAGTTTCGGATCTACATCACTCCAATTAACCCCTTCTTTATAGGTTGCCATATCTTTGCTATAGAGTGAGGATTTAGCAATAACACCGATATCAGCCTCCAAAAGTGTAAAGGTAATGACTTGTGAGATCGATTCGGCATAGACAAGTTTACTCTTTACGCTTTCATATATGCCATTTCTTTGCATCGCTTCAACGGCTGCTTTTCCGTATGGTGCCGTCTCAGGATTGGCTATGGCTATTTTTACAATCGAAGCATCTTCAAGAAGTTTGATACCTTTTGAATAATCAAGCTCTTTTTTACTAAAAAATGCCAATGCGCCTTGTGCATAGATGACCGGTTCTACCGTTGTAAGCCCATCCGCGTAAAGCGCGTTAGGATATGCCATGTTTGCCGATAAAAAGAGATCGTATGGCGCACCGTTTTTTATCTGTGCAGTGAGCTTGCCACTACTTCCAAGGGTTACTATGACTTTTGTATCGGGGTATGTTTTGTTGAACTCACTTTTGAGCTCATCGATAGCATAGCTCACATTTGCAGCAAGCGCAACTGTAATCTCTCCAGCATTTGCAAAGAGACTCAAACAAAGTGTTAATAGTATTTTTTTTATCATCTCTACCCTTATATAGTAAATTACATAACGAAAAATAAAAATGCAAATTCTATTCCATAGAGCTAAAGATTATCGTTATATAACAAATAATATAATGAAATTGCTTATAAAATAGTTATTCTTTTGTTTTTCTACATTCCTATGAGTATATTGTTGTACTCTATAAGTGCAAATGCTTGCGTGTTATTTGAGAGCTTTATGTCTGTAGTGCTTTTTAAAAGTGCAGTAAGAGTAAGTCCTTTATCGCTTTTAAAAGCAACCTCGATACTCTCATCAGATTTTTCTACAAGCTCTATGTCACCTTTGAGAACATTGATGTTATTTATATCTTTTGGGGCTTCGAAAACGATTCTAATATCGCTTGATTTGATGATGGCATAGAGGCTTGTTTGTGGTGTTACGCCCATATTTTTTAAAGACTTTGTCGTGATCTTTGATTTGAGTATCTCCCCCTCTTTTGTTTTGAGCGAAAGAAGTGAGCTTAGTTTATGCTCTTCTATGTTCATGATCTCACAAAGCGGTTGATTTCTCGCACTTGTAGTTAAAAAAGTTCGGTTCAAGATCATTTTGAGTTTTTCCGGATTGTCGCCTGCCTCTTTGAATCGCTCGATGAACTCTCTGTGAAGTTTATCAAAATCCCCATAAGTTGCGATCATCTCTCTAGCATAAGGAGTGAGTTTCGCACCGCCACCGCCTTTGCCGCCGATTTGCTTTTCTAGAAACGGAGCTTTTGAGAGCTTGTCGATATCACGAAGCATATCCCATGCAGCCTTGTAGCTCATCTTCATCACTTTGCTCGCCGCATGGATAGAGCCGACTTCGTCTATCTTTTTAAGCAATCTCACACGCCCTTCGCCCAAGAATGGTTTATTGTCTTTGTTGAGCCAAAATCGCCCGTCAATCTCCATCATCTGTACACTCCATTTCTTCTGCTCTCTTTTGGTTATTATAGTATAATTTATTGAGAGTTGGTATTTTACAAGTGAAGTTGTTGCGGGAATGAAAAGGAACATGAGAACTACCAAAAGGAGGCTTAAATGGCAAAGATAGCTTTTACTTTGGACTATGATAGCAATGTCTATGAGATTGATTTAGCTACTCACGCACCCAAAGTCATTTTCGATACGATTACCTATCCGGTTGTTGTTGCTTGGTTGGGAAATGGAAGTTTTGCTTATATAGATAGCAATGGAAATAAAAGCATCCTCAGAGAGGATCCGCCCTATGAATTGCTTCCTCCAATAGGACCGGATAAAGTGATATACACGCATCCAACTTGGATAAGAGATATCAAGATACGCTATAAAGCGATACGGTATAACTTTTTCTTTAGTGCATACTATACAGATACATCGGTTCGGATCTTTTATCTAGATGAGATGGACAATCCGGTGCCCTATTGTACAATAGAAGGAAGTCAACTCAAGGTAATCGATCCGTGTCATCTTGAGTGTGAAACATATTTTGGCACTTGGGGCGGGAATTTTACATTTGATGACAAAGGCAATCTCTACATCTCTTCAGGAAATAATGTCTCATCGGGACTCTATAAGATAGATGGTGCCGGCGAAGAAGAGGTTGCAGGAGAGATTGAGAGGATTGTTACTTCTCCCAATGAGCCCATCACCTCCATAGAATTTATCGGCAACAATCAACTGCTGTATGTGCAAGGAAAGCAGAAAATATATAAACTTGATCTGCAAACCTTAGCATCAACATTGGTGTATGATGTTGCACAATTTTCTTCCCATGTTCTTGGCTCCCTCTCTTTGATGAAAGAAGATGCAAAGTTTGATTTACATAAAAAGAAAAAGTTTGATATGCTCAAGAAAAAAAGCACTTTTGATTTAGGCTGAAGTATACTAGAGGCAAGAACTCTAGGGACTGGTGATCAAAATAAATTTATAATATTTCAATCACAAGCGAGAGACAATGCTTCTTAAGATGGTGGTGATTAATTGGTGTATTAATATCAAATTTATTGTAATAATAGAATATTTTTGATATACTATATTGACAAGTTAATTACACTTGTATTTGTTTGGGTAGCATTTTTTAGATGGTTTATGATAGGTCTGCATATAGCAGATTCATTATGAAGGATAAGTTGCTCTCTTGCTATACGCACGATGGGCTGTATATCAAATCAATAACCAACATAAAGTATGGTTTTATAAAAGGACACATCATGACAATCAAAACTTCACTGGTAGTAGCTGCTACTTTCATCGGGCTAGTATCTTCAGTAAATGCTGATTCTGTTAAAGTTGTTACGGCTGCTGATGTTGCAGGGCAAACGGTCACAACAGAAAAAGAGATTGGGTTTACGCCGACAACAGATACAATTATCGTAAAAGTTGCAGGAAAAACTTGCACTATGGGATCATCTACGCTTGGTTCTGCGCCGCAAGGGTGCAATTATATTGTAAATGTTGATGTGAACGGTGTTTCGGCAACATTAAAAGAAGACTCCACTATCGCGGTTTGCAGTAAAATCCCGGCAACATGCAATTAAGATAGCGTCGAGCATTTGAACCCTTCAAATGTTTACTCGTTTCGCATCTCTTGATGTGAAATATATATGCTGCCCAACATTATAAGCTTAACGAAGAGGCTTTGCCTCATTCCGCCTTTTCTAAGGGAAAATGTAGATATCAATAGAGACTCAAATTGCTATACACTCCATCTCTTACGCGGAGGCGCAAGAGAGAAATGCTTTTTTATTGGCAATGCATATATCCGTAATTCCATCCACTTTTATAGCTGGAGTTGTGGTTATAGAGATAGGTATTTTTCTTTGTCCCCGGGTGTTGTCTCGACCAACAACCATCACTTTTACCTTGTTGATAAAAATTGGTTGAGCCTGCCGTACAATGGCTATACCCGTAGTTCCAGCCATTTCGATAGTTGGAATTATTGTTGTAAAGACTAACATTCTTCTTTGTTCCTGTATTTTGTTTTGACCAACAACCGTCATTTTTACCTTGTTGGTAAAGATTGGTTGAGCCTGCCGTACAATGGCTATACCCGTAGTTCCAGCCATTTCGATAGTTGGAATTATTGTTGTAAAGACTAACATTCTTCTTTGTTCCGGTATTTTGTTTTGACCAACAACCGTCATTTTTACCTTGTTGGTAAAGATTGGTTGAGTTTGTCGCGCAGTGATTGTACCCATAATTCCATCCGTCTCTATAGTTACCACTATGGTTGTAGAGGTAGGTATCTTTTTTTGTCCCGGTATGTTGTCTCGACCAACAACCGTCATTTTCACCTTGTTGATAAGAGCCATTATCCATAGTGCCGTTTGCTCCCGGCGCTAAAATTATGCCTTGAGGAGGTACGCACCCCGCCACGATAAACATCATAAACAGAGAGTAGATGAGTGTTCTTAACTTTGCCATGTTTTCTCCTTTGTGTTTTTTCTATCTGCTTTAATTATATCAAAATTTTCATCTTGTCTATTTTTGAAAAACTTTAGGATTAAACTATGAAAGATTATTTATATCTTCAATCCAAATCGTCACTAACATACAGGTTGCTTTTTCTCAATCCTTATTGGCGGCACAGTAGTCTTTGTGCTTGCAATGGCTTCATTGCCAAATATGCGTTACTAAAATAGAGTGAGTAGTAGCACTCTAAAATGCATATCATTTGTCATTCTTACGGAATCGGGAATCCAATGTAAGAGAGGTGTATAGTAAAAGGAACGAGAGAAAATTGCATACAATGATAAGCCAACTTAGACTACAATACTTAAACTAAATGAGCAAGATATAGGCATTTGATATCTGCCCATAATCTTATATCACAAATTAAAACTAGGCAAACAATAATGAATAATTTTTTCGATGTGAGTAAATTATCCGGACTAGAGTCACAATATGAGGCTCAAAAGATAGCTTTTGCACCAGTCATATTTCAAGTAGCTAGAGTACTCAGAGATAGTGGTATATTAAAATTGTTAGAAGAGACCAAAAATGGTTTAGAGATCGGCGAGATAGCCAAAAGACTTTCTATGAGTGATTATGCTGTCAATGTTTTGTTAGAGTCTAGCTTGAGTGCAGGGATTGTATCGAAAAATGAGGAGAGATTTTTTTCTACAAAGATAGGATATTTTATACTAAATGACGAAATGACTCGTATCAATATGGATTTTAATCATTATGTAAATTATTTAGGTCTGTATGAGTTGGAAGATTCTATCAAAACTCAAAAACCATGCGGGTTAAAAATCTTTAACGACGACGATACCATATATCCCGGGCTATCAAAATTGCCAAAAGATGTGAAAAAAGCTTGGTTTGATTTTGACCATTTTTACTCAGATTCTGCATTTGTTGCAGCTATCGAGATACTTAAAAAACATAAAATTCGAAAACTTTTAGAGATAGGTGGAAATACCGGTAAATTTGCTACGCTTTGTGCAAAGAGCATCCCGGAGTGTCATATAACTTTAGCTGATCTTCCCGGACAATTGGACGCTGCCAATCAAACGATAAAAAAGTTAGAATTATCAGATCAGATAGATACATACTTTGCAAATATGCTCGATGAGTCAACAGAGCTTCCGAGAGGATTTGATTCTGTTTGGATGAGCCAATTTTTAGACTGTTTTTGTGAAGAAGATATCATTAAGATACTCAAAAAAGTATCCAATGCCATAGAGGATGGTGGTAAGATATTTATCTTAGAGCCTATATGGGATCGTCAACGATACGAGACATCGGCGTATTGCATCATCAACACCTCGCCTTATTTTACTGCACTTGCCAATGGCAATAGTAAAATGTTTAATTTTGGAGAGCTCAACAGGCTGATAACAAAATCAGGTTTATATGTAGATGAGATAGATGATTGTTTGGGTTTTTCTCATTCATTGATAGTCTGTAAAAAAATATAGCAGAATTTACGATGCATATATCTCATAAGCAAAATACACATCTCAAACTCTTAACGACAATAAGTTATAATAAATAGAAAATGATTGGATAGATAGAGTGTCAGTAACGCACGACCAATACCCAAGGAGTAGCAACCCAGGAACACTTTATGCATATTAAGAAGTAAAAACTGATGGATAAAATATAGCTATGAATTGTGCGACGCCAAGTGCCACTTATCGGTTTGCAAAGAAGTTTTCACACTATAAGGATTTCTATGCAAAGTCAAATGACCTCATTTTTTCAAAGCTTGGGCTTGGAACTTTCAACAAAGAGCCTTACAAAGAAGAGAATTATGTTTTTCACTACATTGAGGGTGTGAAACAGGCGATTAGAAGTGGCATTAACCTCATTGATACGGCATCAAATTATCGGTACGGTGAGAGTGAAAAAGAGATCGGTGAAGCACTTAGAGAGCTTTTTGAGAGTGGCGAGGTAAGCAGAGAAGAGCTTATCATCTGTTCAAAAGGTGGTTTCATCCCTCTTAGTTATCCTTTCCCTAAAAACCCTTATGTGTGGATAGAAGAAAATATACTCAGCCCCAAACTTGCTTCCAAAGAGGAGATCGAGCTTGATCAGCACTGCATGAGCCCTGATTTTTTGGAGTATTCATGTAAAAGTTCATTAGAGAGGCTTGGAGTAGATACGATTGATATCTACTTTTTGCACAACCCTGAGATGCAGCTCAAAAGGCTTGGCAAAGAGGCTTTTTATGAGGAGATAGAGGAGATATTTGAGCGTTTTGAAGCACTGAGGCAAGCAGGATTTTTTCGCTATTATGGCGTGGCAACCTGGAATGCATTTTTGCTTGATAGTGCACATGAAGAGCATATTAGCTTAGAGCGATTGATGGATGTGGCGCAAAAGGTCGGTGGCAGGGAGCATGGATTTAAGTATATCCAAGCACCTTTTAATCTTGCAAAAACACATGCTTACACACTCCAAACTCAAGAGGTAAAGGGCGAGGCATGCACGCTGATGCAAGCAGCAAATAGAGTTGGTGTTGATATGATAGGCAGCTCATCGCTTTTGCAGATGAACCTCTTTAAAAAATCATTTACTCCCGAGGTGGGCTTCATCTTGGATAAACAGATGATACTCAAAAACGATATCCAGCTTGCACTGCAGTTTGTACGCTCGACAAGAGGCATGCTCAGCGGACTCTTTGCTTCAAAAGTGCCGGTACATATCAAAGAAAATGTAGAGATAGGGAAGGTTAGTGCGACACCGCAAAATCTTTATGATCTTCTCTATAAGGTATAGCCATGATTTATGATGTTGTAGTTGTTGGGGGCGGTATCGCGGGATTGATGGCGGCTATCGAAGCGAAAAGTTCTACAAATAGAGTCGCTATCATCACAAAAGGCAATCTTTTCAAATCAAATAGCTCACTCGCAAGTGGCGGGATCAACGCTGTGCTTGATCCGTATGATCATGGTGAGTTGCAAAAACATATGGATGATACGCTCAAAAGTTCGGCGGGACTCGGAGATAAAAAAAGCATAGAGTATATGTGCAAAAGAGCACCGCATATCATCAAGAAGTTAACGGAATTTGGTGTCGAGTTTGACAAAGACGATGCAGGCAATATCGCTCAAAGAAGTTTTGGTGGCGGGAGTGCTAAAAGAACATGCTATGTGGGCGATAAAACAGGTGCGGCGATCACACAAGCCCTTATCAAATATGCAAAAAGCTTAGGCGTGCATTTTTTGGTCAACAACTTCATCATGAACCTAGCATTGCATCACTCTAGAGTGAGCGGCGTGATTTCACTGAGACGGTTTGATTCGAGTGTGGTAGTTTATCCCGCCAAAGCAGTTATCTTAGCAGGTGGCGGATACGCCGGCATCTATAGAGGTTTTAGTACTAATGCTGTTGACTATACGGGTGACCTCCTTGCTATCGCTTTGCGTGCCGGATTGCGTTTGCAAGATATGGAGTTTGTGCAGTTTCATCCAACGGGATTCGCAAAGAGTAGCATTGTTGTTAGTGAAGCAGCATGAGGTGAAGGTGGTTACCTCGTCTATGATGCCGGCGAGCGATTTGTCGATGATCTAGAGCGGAGAGTTGTAGTTTCAAGGGCGATTGCTGAGCAGATAGAAAACGGCAAAAAAGTCTTTATCGACTTAAGGCACCTCGGCAAAGATCTCATAGAGAAGAAGCTCCCCTCGCTTTATAAGAGCGCTTTTTTGCAAGCGGGGATTGATGTGACATGTGAGCTTTTGCCTATCAAGCCAGTAGCACACTATACGATGGGGGGCATCGAGATAAGTAATGGGGTAAATACCGACATAAAAGGACTCTTTGCTTGTGGTGAGTGTGCAGCAAACGGTGTGCATGGTGCTAATAGACTCGGCGGTAATTCGCTTCTTGAGGGCGCTGTTTTTGGAGAACTCGCAGGTACAAGAGCGCTTGCCTATAGTAGATCAAAAGATTTTTATCCGATAGAGTATAGCAAGGTGATAAAAGATATAGAGCTTGTTGATAAGATATTTGACAAAGATACCTCCAAAAACTTCAATGCGATGCGAATCAGCCTTGGTAATATGATGTTTTCCAATGTCGGCATCAAAAGGACACAAGAGGGGCTAGAGAAAGCATATGATTATATCAGCTACCTCAGAAGCGAAGTGCCGACACTCCACTGTATAGGCAAAGAGCGCACCAACAATGTCGAGCTTGTATCAATCTTGGAACTTCGAAATGTGACCGAGATAGCAGAAGCTGTGATACTCTCAGCGCTTAAACGCGAGGAGAGCAGAGGCGCTCATTTTAGAACAGATCATAAAGAGACCAATCCAAAATGCGCAGAATCAATCGTCGTTCAAGAGCTCAAAAGAGCTATCTTGAGAGTCTTCTTCAAGGAGCATAAGATGCTCTATAAGATACGAAAGATGTTTCATGCAAAAACAAATTAACTTAAAACTAAAGGAGAATAAATGGCAAAAGTTATGCTAAGAGAACAAAACGGAGAGATATATTTTTATATAGCAAAGAAAGATATGGAGGAGATTATCAAAACTATAGAGTTTGATAGTGACGAAGAGTGGGGCGGTGAGGTCGAGCTTAGTAATGGCGAGATTTGGTGGATACAGCCTGGACCAAAGAACCTTCCAAAAGAAGAAGTATGTAAAAAAATATCTGATTGATGCTTTTTTAAGCATAATAAATAATCAGAACTTGCTTAATGGCTGTATAATAAATAAACAAATTTGAGCCGTATAGGAGAATATATGAAAGAGCAATGCGATATCTGTATGATACAAAAAGAGCTCTCTGCGCTCTATGACATCGCAAACTATATCTCTGACTCTAGAGATATAGTCAAATCATTTGAAAACTCTCTCGGCGCTTTAAAGAATTCACTCGAACTTGATAACTGCGTTATCTATAAACTAGAAAATGAGACACTGAATGTCTTTGCCTCTTTAAACTTTAATAAATTTCAAAAAGAGCTCGCCTCTTATAAGATAGGAGAGGGTTCAACAGGGCTTGCGGCACAAAGTAAAGAGCCAATCGTTGTCGAGAATGTACACAACAACATCCTTTTTTTAAACAAAGCGGGCAATAGAAATGCAAGTACGATATCGTATATCGCTGTTCCACTTTTGGTTGATGATCAGGTAATAGGGGTGCTTGGTGTTAACTTGACGAAGACTACGAAGATTGACTTTGAAGAGACCGTGAGAATACTTACGATTATCAGCTCCCTTTTTGCACAGGCGATGTATTCGCATATCTCTTCAGAAGCTGAGAAGCAAAAACTTCAAGATTTGAAGCTTTACTATAAGATGGAGTGGGATTCAAAAGTGCATAATTTCGGCGATATCGTCGGTGAGCATCCGAAGATACAGCATGTTTTTAAAGCCATAGAGCGCATCGCCCAATCCGATGTGACTGTTCTTGTGCGTGGCGAGACAGGAACAGGCAAAGAGCTTGTCGCTGCTGCGATTCACAAAAGAAGCAAGAGATGTGACGAGCCTTTTATCAAGATCAACTGTGCGGCGATCTCGGATACACTCATAGAGAGTGAACTTTTCGGGCACGAAAAAGGTGCATTTACGGATGCAAAAGATATGCGAAAAGGGCGATTTGAACTTGCCGATGGAGGGACACTTTTTTTGGATGAGATAGGCGACATCTCTGCTTCTGCACAGGTAAAACTCTTGCGCGTACTTCAAGAGCGAGAGTTTGAGCGTGTGGGTGGCTCTAAAACAATCAAAGTTAATGTTCGTCTCGTTGCGGCTACAAACAGACCGCTTGAGCAGATGGTCAAAGAGGGAAAATTTAGAGAGGATCTCTACTATAGACTCAATGTCATTCCTATCGATTTGCCACCACTTAGAGAAAGAGGTGATGATATTAAGCTTCTTGTTAATTTCTTTTTGAAGCGCTCTATGAGCAACCATAAAAAATCAGTTATCATCACTGACGAGGCGATGGAAGAGCTTATGCATTACCCATGGCCGGGCAACATACGAGAGCTTGAAAATACGATTGAAAGAATCGTTTTAATGGGGAGCGAAGATGGCATAAGCGCCGAAGAGATGAGAATGCTTATACCTCCTCTTGAAGCGATGAGGCAAGCAGAATAATGAGCAAGATATTCTATAAAGATGAGGCACTTGAGTTGAGCGATGACTTTATAGATGTTGGTTATATGGCTGAAAATATAGAGGTTGAAACCATAGGGGGAGAAGCGTTAGAGATAAAAAGAAGTCATGGGGATGACTCTATGACTTTGCTCGTCTCCTTACCGCAAATATTACTCGATGAGGTATTTGCGCTTGATAAATTTTTAAGTGCTATTAAAGTGCCGATTCATTGTTACCTTATCTTGGCCGAGAGAAGACAAGAGGGACAAGAGAGCCTTAAAAAGTTACAAAAACTAGAAGCCGTTTTTGATACTCAAGAAGAGTTCGGCGGAATGTACGGAACGAAAATTGTAACAGGAAGTATGGTACAAGATTTTTGTAAGTCATTATTTCTTATCAGCAAAGAGGGCGCGATATTTTATGTCGATATGCCGGAAAATTTAGAAGACGGGTTCGATTTTGAACGATTGGCTTTAGAGCTTAACAAGGCATATGTGGTATACACGGGAGTTGGTTGTCATGGATAATAT
>JACDJA010001655.1_pt1 | contig 17996 bp, 13 predicted proteins | sample 7449241 | NCBI WGS metagenome assembly JACDJA01 (sample SAMN14253289, study PRJNA609438) | sludge metagenome | isolation source: initial anaerobic sludge | collected 2018-12-20 | reverse complement strand
TTAAATAGGTCTATTATCAAAGTTTGAAATCTTTAAATAGACAGTCTTACCCTAATCTGGGACGGTCATCTTCGTTCAACAAAATTATTTATCTTTAGTCCCTGTCACCTAACCATTTATACAGATCTTCCCGCCGCATGAAAAAATTACTCCTTCTTCTCCTATTTCTCTCCTTCTCCTTAAGTCCCACTTTTTCTGGCACACCGGTTTCACAGCCGGTAGCGCATGTGCACCCGGTGCAAGAGGTGGTGTATGTTACCAAGACCGGCACAAAATACCACAGGGGCAGTTGCCACCATTTAAAAAAGAGCAAGATCAAGACCACCAAGGCCGATGCCAGGAGCGCGGGGTATACGGCGTGCAAGGTTTGTAAGCCGTAGGGGAAGGCGGTTATTTGATACATCAAACTGTAGTTTGTACCAACTGGATAGGGCAGTGGCACCAATAAAACCGTAAAAAATGGCACGGTTTGAACCGTTTTGCCTGGCACTGACCACCGAAATCACTGGCACAAATTGAACCGAAATATCCAAGACCTCCTTACATTTTCAATCTCCAAAATTGAAATGCTCATTTCCACCTGATTAAAAATCCCCACGCTGGCGCGGGCGTCCCGCCCGTGTCCCACTAACAAACTCAACCTCTCCCCACCAAAACAACTTTTTACAGTGGCGGAAAATTGAGTATTTTTATCTCGAAGCATCGGGACTACTGGCATTAAACTAAAGAAAAAAGTGACCGATGGCACCGCAATAACTTCGACCGAATATATGCAAGGCTTCCAATACACCAACAACGCGCTGGATTTCTTCCCGCACACTTCGACTTCGCCCAGTGCAGGTGCCGAAGGGTATGTCAAGGCTACCGAAATAGTATCGGGATACATCTATAGTTACGTATTTACGCATACCGACCATACTTCGGCTGCGCTCAGCACAGGTCTCGGAAATATTAGATTAAAATACGCATAAGATCCCAGCAACAATAACCAGATTTCTATTTTGGAGGAAGACCCCTGCTTCCGTGCTCCCGAGGCTTCGAGAGCGCACTGGCGGGGGAATACGCAATACGATTAGTTACAACAGCACTTTAAAACTCGTGCCAAAGCTGTTAAAACAATCGTTCTAACGTACTTGCTTAAGTACTTTTTATTATCTTTGAAGTATGGAAACAGTAAATTACACCGAGTTTCGTTCAAATTTGAAGTATTGGTTCGATAAGGTAATCAATGATGTCAGCGACGTCATTATTAAACGGAAGGGGGGTAAAGACCTCGTTTTGATATCATTGGATGAATACAACTCATTAAAAGAAACCACTTATCTGCTGACAGGAAAAAACAGGGATATTCTATTGAACTCTATCAAAGAACTAGAAGAGGGAAGTGGTATTGAAAAAGGCTTGATCGAATAGATGAAATTGACTTGGTCCACTTCTTCTTGGGAAGATTATTTGTATTGGCAAAAAGTCGATAAGAAAATATTAAAACGAATCAATGACCTGATCAGAAGTTGTATGCGTACCCCTTTTGAAGGCATTGGAAAGCCCGAAGCTTTAAAGGGAGATTTACAAGGTTATTGGTCAAGACGAATTACATCGGAGCATCGATTGGTTTATAAATATGAAAATGGACAGTTGTTGATAGCAGCTTGCCGTTATCACTATGGAAAATAATGGCAATAAATCTGAAAATGAACTTCTTGATCCTGTACTTTGGATGTAGCCCTTTCACCTTCTTCGAGAACAGGTTTATTATATAATGATAGATATTTCGGCAGATGGCCATAACCTGAAGATAGACCTGGTTTTGCTCCAAGGAGGAAAAAGGCAGTTTCTGCCATCCGAAATCGTGTTTTAAAACTTCACATTCCTTTTCTATCGTCTCCCTCTGATTGTAATAGAATACGATGCTGTCAGGCTCGCTTTCTTCATCATTGGTCATAATGATCGAATAAATACAGGCCTCCCCCGTAAAAGTATTTATCTGTCCGTCCTTTCGTCTCTCTTTGGTTACGATAAACCTATAGTTGTGAAGTTCATCCTGCATTTTATAATCTCTTGCGGCTCTCTGGAAGGGAGTATAAAATGTTTCGCCCCTATAGCGCCCATCTTCTTCATTGCCCACAGGTGATTACAACAAAACCGGAAAGCCTTATCCAATAAAGCTTTACGGTTCTTATTAACAATTAGTTGCGGATTTGAGATTGCAATCGCGCACCAGCGGAGGGATGTGGATCGTTTTTTGAAAGCCATGGAGAAAAAATATTCCAATGAGGGAATTAATACAATAGATGGTGTAAAGATTGACTTTGCCGAAAACTGGGTACATCTTCGTAAATCGAATACCGAACCGATAATTTGGATTTATACCGAAGCAAAATCACAAGAAGAAGCAGATGCTTTAGCGGATAAAATTATTGGGGAAATTAAGGCGATAGCTAAGATTTGATAATTCTGAATCGTGAATTCTGAATTCAGAATTGAAAAACTCATAACCAATAGTTTATAACTTATCCCGGTGCTTCCATCGCTTATGTGACCACAGATAGTACTCAGGTTTTTCTAAAATCTGGGCTTCCAAGGCATCAAAAAACATGCGGGTGATTTGAAAATTGGGATATTCCTTGGGATGGTCTGCCAAGGGAACGAAGGTGGCCTTATAGTAACCGCGTTTTATTTTTTCCACTTTTAGGTAGAGTACGGAAAAGTCCAATCTCTTTGCCAACTCCTCAGTTCCAGTGAACATGGGGACGTTTATTCCCATAAAGGTGTCTCGGTGTTTGAAGGCTCCCAGTTTTGGGGTTTGGTCGGATAGGATATAGGTGAGGGTTTTCTCTCCTTTTTTCCACTTTCTAAAGAGAACGCTCACTATTTTTTTATTGCTTACAATGGTTCCTCCAAAATGCTCCCTCGTCTTTTTTACCATAGCGTCAAATTGTTTGTTGTCAAGGGGTTTGTATACAGCATGGGCCTGGTGTTGCATCAATTTGTTCAAAATACCGCTCCATTCCCAGTTGCAGTAATGCCCGGCCATCAAAAGAATGCTCTGGTTGTTTTGATAGTAGCGATCGAGGATTTCAACATTGGTCACGACAAAACGTTTGCGGATTTCCTTCTCTGAAATGGTAAAAGCCTTGATGGTCTCTACAATGATATCACATAGATGCTTAAAGAACTCCTTGACAATCCTATTTCGCTCTGCCTGATCTTTATCCGGAAAAACCAGGGCGAGATTGTCCTTTACCACCTTTTTGCGGTAGCCAATAATATAATAGACCAAGAAATAAAGGGCTGTGGATTTAATATACAATATGCGTAGCGGCAGTTTGGAAAGCAGCCATAGAATGGGATAAGTTAGTATATAAAGCAATTTTTGCATAGGATGGATTCGGCAAAACTACTTAATTTTATCTGTTGAAAAACCAAATACCAAGTGTGAAATATGAAATTGTAAGGGGGAAGTGGTAATTTTGATCTTTTAAAGAGCTATCCGGGGAGGCTCTCTATCGAATCCCAGAGGTTACAGATAGGTATCCCTTCATAGTTCACAACTTATAATTCCTAATAAAAATTCCCTATGCACAACTTACATCTGGCCACCATAATCATCATTGCGGCAAACGTGATCATATCGATGAAAGGCTTTAACGATATTTCCTTTTTCGAGAAATACAAGTTCAACATCGGGGGCATTAGGCGGGGGGAACACATCCGTATGTTCAGCTCGGCCTTTCTTCACGCCAATTTTTCCCACCTGCTTTTCAATATGCTCACCCTGTACTTTTTTGCGGGGGTGGTCATCAATCAAGTGGGGGTAGCCTATTTTGTCATTATATATGTGGTTAGTTTACTGGCTGGAAACCTGCTCTCATTTTATTTTCACAAGGACGAATATCATTACAGTGCCATAGGTGCCAGTGGTGCCGTAATGGGTATCCTCTATTCCGCCATCCTTTTTTATCCAGATATGTCCTTGTTCCTCTTCTTTATTCCCATTCCCATTCCGGCTTGGTTATTTGGGATGGCATATTTGTTGTATTCCATTTACGGCATGAAGAACAGAGTGGGAAATATTGGCCACGATGCCCATATCGGGGGAGCGATTGGGGGTTATGCATTGACACTTTTGTTTGCCCCAATTTTATTTGAAACCAGCCTGTGGATCGTTATCCTCTTGGCCGTACCCTTGGTCCTCCTGTTTGCGATGCACCGGATGGGCAAGATTTAATCCTATAATAGAACACCTGGAAATTAATAATTTCACTTAAATTGATACTATGAAAACATTGAAGATCTTTTTGATTTTAGCAGCAACCATGGGGACCGCGTTTGCCCAGAATATTTCAACCCCCACTGTGGATGTAACCGGGGAAGGGATTGTACGTGTAGTTCCCGATGAGGTGACAATCAATATTCGCGTTGAAAATTCGGGTGAAAACAGCAAGGCCTTAAAAGAGCGGAACGACGCCACCATAAACGAAGTGCTCAAATACTTAAAAAGCATGAAAATAGCCGATAAGGATGTGCGCACAGAGTATATGAACTTGACTAAAAATTACGACTACAGCAATAAGACCTACACTTTTGCCGCCAATCAATCCCTCTCGGTTAAGCTGAGGGACATGGACAGATATGAACAATTGATGAAAGGGCTTTTGGACACCGGTATCAACCGTATCGATGGCATAGTGTTTTCCTCCTCAGATAAAGATGCCTTGGAGAGCCAAGCGCGTAAAAGAGCTATTGAAAACGCAAAAAAGAAGGCTGAGGAATACGCTGCGGCCTTGGGCCAGGGTATAGGAAAAGCCGTAAACATCAGTGAATATAGGATATCCGGAGAGCCCCGACCTATGTATAAGGTGGCCATGATGGATTCTTCTTCGGCTGCAGGGGGGCAAAGTATAGCCTTGGGTGAAATGGAAATACGAACTACTGTAAACGTTAGTTTTCTGTTGAATTAAGGCCCAACCGATTAGGGGAATGGCAGGTAAAGACTGTAGTGTTCCCCGGGTTTTTCTACCTGTTAACACCTATAAAATTAAAATAAAAAACTGGAAAGGGTTGACGACAGATTCACCCTTTCCAGTTTTTTATTTGTCTATATAGCGTTTACTTTTCTCCAAACAAGGTGGCCAACTTGGCCTCCAAGGCGGCACCGCGAAGATCTTTGTCTATGATCTTCCCGTTTTCGTCGAGTAGGAAAGTAGCGGGAATGGCGCGAACATTGTATTCCCGTGCAATGGGATCGCTCCAAAATTGAAGGTTGGAAACGTGATACCAATCCATCTGGTCGTCCTGAATAGCCTTTAGCCATTTGTCTTTGTCGCCTGGCTTATCCAGGGAAACACTGATAATGTTCAAACCCTGGTCGTGATATTTCTTATAGACCTTTACCACGTTTGGATTTTCAATGCGGCAAGGCTTGCACCAGGAAGCCCAAAAATCGATGATCGTATATTTTCCAAGGGCATCGCTGAGCGACATATTTCCGCCATCGGGAGTGGCAGCGCTAAACTCAGGTGCTTTTACACCGATATCGGCCTTGCCCATCGCGTCTAAATTCGTCTTTAAATCTTTGGCGAAGTCGGATGAGGCCAATTCCGGTTTCAAGTCCTTAAGATATTCCGAGGCTTCGGTGGGAGTCATTTCCTGCCGGTTCACCATTTCTGATAGCAGCATAATTGAAAACAACGATTTGTTGTGGTTCTTTAAATACTGTTTTTTAAACTCGGTTTCCTTGCCCATCAGGTTTAGATTCTCGCTTTGTATCTGCGCGATTTCGGCCGTGTCATTGTTCTGTTGTGCTTGGCGGAAGCGCTCTATATTGGCTTGTTTCTGTGCATTGAATTTCTTCATTTCCTGAACAAATTCACTGTATGTCTCATTCTGCTCTCCTCCCGCAATGTGTGACGCCTGAATGCTGTCCTTGTACAAGGTAGCCTTCATGTCTTCATTCTCGGGGAAATAAAGTACAGAACCGTTTCTGTCCTTTACCCGAAGAAAATTCAAATGGATCCCTTCTTCCTTGGGGAAGGTTCCTGAAAATTTGCCGTTCTCAACAGTGAGTGTATCGAGGGCTTTGGGTTGTTTGTTCTCGAATGTATATACGTATATCTCTGACCCGTCGGCGAACCCAATAGCATCGCCTTCCAGTTTATAGGTGTTGGAATCCTTATTGCACGAAAAAAATAGTACTGTAAGGAATAGCGCTAAAATCTGTCTCATATAGTGTTTTTTATATTTGCGCAAAAATAGAAGAATATTATGACTATTACGGGCAGGCCAACTTTATTTGGATAATTATTAACATATTTCAGAAGGAGAAATAGTACTTTTAAGTTTTGGGATTTATGAACGACTTTACAAATAACAACAGAGAATTTCCACTGAAAATTAAAATAGGTTTTGAAAAGCTCCTAAAAACCTATAAAACCGAACAGATGGAAAGTGGAAATCAGAATACTTGGCTCACCGAAATTTTGGGGTTGGCCGAGGAATATCCCGACCTCTCTTCAGGAATTGGCAGTTTTGAGGAGCTCGAGAAGTACGGCCCCCAACTGGATGTTCTTTTACAGCCCATTTTTCCAGCTGTTTTGGGGAATAATGAGATCAAATTTGCCACAATTCCCTTTCACGTAGACGCATTTAAAAGTACCTCCCGTTATAAATCCATTATAAAGGCTGCAGGAAGCGAATTTTATCCCGATCTGATCAATCTGGACGCAGATCAATTTTATATCCTGGGCTGTAGTCTAATTCTAGATCATTATTACGATAAGAAACTGGATTTCCAGCGCATCTTCTATTATAACATTCCCGATGGCAACGGAATAACTCGGAATTATAGGGTGGAGTACAACCTGGACTTTATCGAAATTGAGAAAACGCCCAAGGCCCCGGAAATCAAGGAGGAAGATTTTTGCCAATTGCTTGACAGTTATGAGGATATCAGTATTTGGAAAGAGAAATTTCCCCCTCAGAGCTATATTTTTAATGGATTTATAATTGCCAATATGGTAGATGTCACCTCCGATGTGTCTATCTCCGACTTTAAATCGAACTTACTGCGCCTCGAGCTTGAAAATGGTTTTGAGAACACGGAGTTCACGCGAATTTTTCGTTCCATTTTTGGAGTGAAGGATTTAATGATTGGGTTTACGGACTATAATTATGAAAATGAATCTTTTGAATCCGTTCTGTTTAAGGAGGTCTCTAGTTTTCTGCTCAACGGGGAAAAGACCAAAATCAGCAAAGACGCCCTGTGCAAAGCTTCCTACTATACTCTTTTTAAGCAAAAAGGACTCTATGTTATTACCGATGCAGAGCGATACCACAAATTATATCCCGATAACTTGCTCTATAAAAAATTGATAGATCAAGGGCTAAACAGTGCCATTTTCTCCTGTATAGAGGCCGATGGCCGGATTTTGGGGGTCTTGGAGCTGGTCTCCCCAAACGCAAACGACCTCAATACCATAAACGCCAATAAGTTAAAGACCATTATGCCATATATCATTGAATCTGTGGGACGGTCTAAGGCCAATCTTGAAAACGAACTGGAGCTTATTATCCAAGAAGAATGCACCTCTATCCATAACAGTGTGCATTGGAAATTCCAACGCGAGGCCAAGCGATACCTCGCCTCGATTGCGGAAGGAAATCCTACAGTCTTTAGGGAAATCGTATTTGAGGATGTGTATCCTCTCTACGGGCAGATCGATATTAAAAGTTCTTCGGAAGTGCGAAACGAAGCGACCAAAAAGGATTTGGAAGATCAATTGGAATACGTAATCGAACTCGTGAGAAAATTAAACGCCCTGGAACCGCTGCCTATCTTTGAGCAAATGGAATTTACTGTGGAAGAATACCTGGAAGAGATCCACGACAACCTACAGGTGGATACAGAGCGAAGGATTATAAAATTCCTATCCTCTGAAGTGGTCCCTTATTTTAACCATTTGAGTTTAACCGGTGAAAAATACAAAAGCCTGGTCGCGGAATACCAGAAGATGATTGACGGGAACACCGGCCTGGTGTACAAGCATAGAAAGGATTATGACGAAACAGTGATGCAGGTAAACAAAAGGCTCGCTGCCGTACTGGACCGAAAACAACAGGACGCCCAGAGAATGTTTCCGCATTATTTTGAACGGTTTAAAACCGATGGGGTAGAGCACAATATGTACATTGGAGCCTCTATTACCAAAGAGAAAGTATTCAATGTTATTTATCTTAAAAACCTGAAGCTATGGCAATTGCAGGTGATGTGGGAAATGGAGAATGCCTTTTACAAGTTTAAAGAGCAATTGCCGGTTTCCTTAGAAGTTGCCTCAATGGTACTGGCCTTTAATGGCTCTCTTTCCCTGCGCTTTAGGATGGATGAAAAACGGTTTGATGTAGACGGCACGTACAACGCCAGATACGAAGTGGTAAAAAAACGTGTGGACAAGGCCAAGATCAAAGGCAGTGACGAGCGGGTTACCCAACCCGGCAAAATAACCATTGTATATTCCCAGAAAGAAGACGAGGAGGAATACCTTACCTATTTGCGATTCCTTCAATCGCAGAAGCTCTTAGACAACGATGAGGAAGTAGTAGAACTCGAGGACCTACAAGGTGTTACCGGTCTTAGGGCCATTCGCGCAAGCGTACTTTATTCTAAAAACAACAACAAGAATAAGGATTATTATACCTATGACGATCTTATGACGGAAATAGGAAACTAAGGACGGGGAGATATGGGCCTAAGCCCTGTACCTTTAAAGATTGGCGGTCAAGTCAATTTAGGGAGCCTGTAGCCCGTTTACATCTCCATATAAAAGAAGGCTGCGAAAGCGATGAGGGAAATGATGGTGCCCGCGACGAAAATGGTATAGGTAATGCGTAAAATACGGTATTTCCGATCCAGAACCTGCCCCAGAAAATACAAGTCCTTGGTCAGGGATTTATATACGTAATTGCGGTCTTTCAATAATTCTTCAATGGCCCACTCAAATTGTTCCAACTCCATTTTGTGAAAATTCCCAAAAAAGGTTAGGTTAACGCTTTTGTTCTCCACGTCCTCTTTGGTAAACGCTCCCCGAGTAATATTGGGCCGAGTGGCAATTACCGCCAAAACCATACTGGCTGCGCTAAAAAGGATAAAGATTGCCGTGGGAATTATCAAATAATTGTTGTTGTCAAGCTTTGAAATCAAATTGGAAAGAACGAGGGAAATAATAATGGCGTTGACGGAGAGCATGATATTCGCCTTGGTATCGGCAATGTCACTTAGTTTTATATGGTTCCGTAGGGCAACCCTGTAGAACGTCTGTATCCCGCGTTCGGGGCTGTCGTTTTTGTATTGGGCCTTTAGCTTTGCCTTTTGTTTCTCACGTTGTAGTTTTTCCTTTTGTTTTTTCTGCTTGGCCAACAATTTTGATAAATTGTCCTCTTTTACGGGTTGCCAATTTTTAAGGGCATAGTCGGTATAGTAACGATGATCTTCCACAAGTACCCGAATATTTTCGTCCCGCCATTCCCGAGGGCTGTAATTATGCCGATTTTGCAAACGGAGCTCCTGTCTTAAAAATTCACTCGCCTCTAAAAAATACTCCTTCCCGAAATGGGAGGAATCGGCATCGCGAATTATTTTTTCTAAGTCGCTCTTCGGCTCGGTTTCCTTGAATTCCGTAGCGAGAATACATTTCTCCACCCCTTTGATGATATCCTCTTCCACCCCTTGCGACTTTAAAAACTTCCGGGCAATCTTCACCCCCTCCTCCTCGTGGTTCTCGGCAGATACGGTATATCCAGTATCGTGCAACAAGGCCGCCAGCCTCAGTATGGTGGCATCTTTAACATCAATTTGGGAATGTTCAATGATTTCATTTATACTTTTATAAACCCGTTTTGAGTGGGTGTAATTGTGGTAAACAAAAGTACTTGGAAGTTCGTCAGTAAACAGTTTTAAAACGAAATCATCTGTGGCTTGAACTAAGTTCTCCATATACCGGAATTTGATACTCCAAAGTAACAAAAATTAAAAATGAAGGGCTGGATATGAATAAAATTAACATCTTTATAACTTTTGCAGCTACCCTGCTTCTATCGAGTTGCGCTACCTACCATCCCCAATACAAATTTCCTGAAGATCAGACGGTGTCAGCCTCTACAGTAGAGGATATAGATAAGTCATTCTACCTAATCGGAAATGCAGGTTCCGAAGGAGAGGAAGCCTCTGCGGCAATACAGGCTCTTGGGAAGTATATTGCAGAGAATAATTCCAAAGACAGCTATGTGCTGTTCTTGGGGAACAGCTTCCATCCCAACGGAATGCAGCCAAAGGACAAAAGTGCGAGAAAAAAGGCGAAAAAATCCATGCAACACCAGCTGGACGCCCTAAAAGGGTTTAAAGGAAAACTCGTGGTTCTCCCAGGACCTAATGAATGGATGGGCGGGGTGGACGGCTTGGAATTGGAGGAAGATTTTTTAAAAAAACGCTTTAACAACAAACACATCCTACAGCCCCACAATGGTTGTCCTCTTGAGGGAATTGATATAAACGACGATATCTACCTCTTGGCCGTCGACACACAATGGTTTCTGGAAGATTGGGACAAATATCCCAAGATGAACAAAAAATGCCAAATCAAGACCCGCAAAAAGTTCTTTGAGGAGATTGAGAGTGAACTGAAGAAAAATGCGACCAAGACCATCGTTCTTGCCATGTATCACCCGCTGTATACCTATGGGAAGCACGGAGGAAAATATCCATTGATCCACGATGATGTTTTTAGTACTCTTATAAAACAGGTGAAAATTCAGGGCGCCATCCCCAAACAAGACCGCTACAACGAACGTTATAACCAGTTGATGGATAGAATCAGGGTGTTGACCAAAGATATAGACCGCTTGATCTTTGTTTCCTCTCTGGACAAATCCTTACAATACATAGCACATGGGAATGTACATCAAATTGTTTCTGGGTCAGGATCAGGGGCCACCGCCGCAGCCTTGGGGCAATTTGGGGAATTTGCTTATGGAGGACAGGGCTTTTCCAGGCTTGACATCGGCAAAAACAGTGCTGCCGAAGTGCGATTTTTTAAGGCCCATAGCGATGGCTCCTCTGAATTGCTGTTCCAAAAGGAAATCTTTCCACCGGGAAAGGGCTTTGATTTCTCCGTCCTGCACCAGAATTTCCCCCAGACGGTAACGGCAAAAATATACGATGATAGTTTGGTTGAAAAAACGGGTTTTTACAAAACCATTTGGGGCAAACACTATCGCAGTGTATATGGTACCCCGGTCACCGCAAAAACCGTTCTCTTGGATACGCTTTACGGAGGCCTGCACGTAGTTCGGGCTGGGGGAGGGCACCAAACCCGCTCGCTTCGTCTTGAGGATGATGAGGGCCGTACCTACAATATGCGCGGCATGAAAAAAAGTGCGGTCCAGTTTCTTCAAAACGTGATCATAAAGGATAAAATGGTGGAAGATGACTTTAAAAACACCCTTCCCGAAGATCTGATCCTAGACTTCTATACTGCGGCACATCCCTATGGCGCTTTTACCATTCCAAAACTTTCCGATGCCGCTGGAATCCTCCATACCAATCCAAAACTTTTTTATGTGCCCAAACAAAAAGCCCTTGGCAAGTTCAACGAGGAGTACGGGGACGAGCTTTATATGATAGTGGAGCGGCCTGACAAAAATTTTGAGGGACCGCTATTTGACTATCCCGATGACGTGGAAAGCACTGACGACCTGTTGGAGAAATTACATCGGGATGAAAAGTATTCCTTGGATGAAAAAGCCTACATCCGTGCCCGGGTTTTCGATATGTTGATAGGTGACTGGGACCGTCATAACGACCAATGGCGCTTTACCCAGCACGACCATCCCGATGGTACGGTAAGCTTTTTGCCCATTCCGCGTGATCGCGATCAGGTGTATTCCAATTTTGACGGGGGCTTGCTCGATGTGGTGCGCACCCTCTTCAACACCTCCCGGCAATTTCAGGTGTATGGACCAGAGCTCAAACACACCAAATGGTTTAACTCCGCGGGGATCAAGTTGGACCACGCCCTGATCCAGAACTATGGGGAGGAGGCTTGGATAAAGGAAGCAAAGTATTTACAAGACCATATCACCGATCAGGTGATAGAGGAAGCCTTTTACGATCTCCCCAAAGAGGTGCAGGATGAAACCGCCGCTGAAATAAAGGAGAAATTAAAGGGGAGGCGCGACAATATTGTAAAGATTGCCCAGGACTACTATCGATATTGGGCAAAACTTCAAATAGTTACAGGCACCAATAAAGACGATTATTTTGAAATTACCCGTTTGCCCCAGGGGAAAACAAATATTAAAGTCTATCGTATTAAAAAAGGGGAGAAGAGGGATATAATGGTAGATCGCACCTATAACGCCAGGGACACCAAAGAAATCTGGGTATACGGCCTTGATGATGACGATGTCTTTGAAGTAAAGGGAAATGGGAATAACCCCATTTTTATTAGAATTATCGGGGGCCAAAATAACGATGTCTATAAAATTTCCAACGGAAAGAGAGTAAAGGTGTACGATCAAAAAAACAAGAAGAATACCGTAGAACAAAAAGGAGGCGCCAGGTTCAGGTTTACGGATAATTACCAACTGAATGTGTATGACTACCAAAAGAATATTCAATCGGTGAATCTGCTGCTGCCTGCCTTTGGATACAATCCTGACGACGGCTTCCAGATAGGTGTTTCCAATGTATTTACGGTGAATGGTTTTCAGCGAAACCCTTTCTCACAACAGCATAGGCTGTCTGCGGGATATTATTTTGCTACCGAGAGTTTCGATATCAATTACGAAGGGGAATTTGCCAATGTATTTGGGAATTGGAACTTTCTTTTGGGCGGGTATTTTAAACACCCGAACTTCTCGGAAAACTATTTTGGTTTTGGGAACGAAACAATCAATCCGGATTATGAATATGACTTCGGCAAGGATTACAACAGAGTGCGGATTGGGGGCTACGGAGGGTCCCTTGGCATTAAAAAAGATGGCCCCTATGGAAGTACGTTCCAGTTTAAGGCTTTATATCAGGGGGTAAAGGTAGAAGCCACTCCCGATAGATTTATTACTGCTGTCGAGCCGAGCCCAACCGAATTGGACGAGACGACACATTTTGTAACCTTAGAAGGAACGTACCACTATGAAAGTTATGACAATAAGGTAAATCCCACCCGTGGAATGGATTTCCATCTCATTGCGGGTGGCACTCAAAACCTCTCGCACACCGAACGTGCGTTTGGCTATATAAACCCCCGCGTTGTTTTTTACAATGCAATTACCCAAAACAGAAAAGTGGTTTTAAAGACGGATGTTCAAGGGCAGTTTAATATTGGAAATGATTTTGAGTTTTATCAAGGAGCCCAATTGGGAAGCAGTACCGGGCTTCGAGGATATAGAAAGGAACGTTTTACGGGAAAAACCGCGGCCGTGGCGGGTGCCGATTTACGATATAGTTTCAACCAATTTCGCACGGCCTTGACCCCTATCCAAATTGGGGTGTTTGGAGGCTACGACCTGGGAAGGGTATGGGTGCCCAATGACCCTTCCAGTGTGTGGCACAGCTCGTATGGCGGCGGTCTTTGGATAAATACGGCCGATTTGTTGAGCGGAACTTTTAACCTTTTTACGGGGAAGGAAGGGTTGCGGTTTACTTTTGGAGTAAAGGTGTCGATGTAGCCATGAGTGGGAGAGATGAGTGGCGGGATTTGAGAGAGTGGGGGGCATAGATTCAGATTTATAAACTGTGTGTGATCTCGTGGGTCCAAAAACAGATTGGGCCTGATTCCCTTCCGTCCTTTTGTAAATGGGATTGTATTAAAAAGCCGGGCTCTCCCGCTACCCCTGGCCAAAAAGTAAGGACCCCATACCTCTGGAAATAAATATTTGCATTAGTTTCGCAATAGACTCCAATGATTTGATTTTGAAGAAACCATTCGTTGTCCTTTTTGTCATTTTTCTGTTTTCTTCTTGTGCTACCTATTCCCCGCAGTTCAAGAAAATGGAAGAAGTTCCCGTTTACCCTTCCCATAAAAAGATAGAAAAAACCTTTTATCTTGTAGGGGATGCGGGCCTTTCCCCAATGGGTGGTATGAGTGATGCACTTTCTGCCTTTCGGCAGTTTCTACAAGGAAAGGAAACCAAAGGAAACTACGCGCTTTTCCTCGGTGACAACATCTATCCGGCGGGAATGGACCCAGAGAATCATCCGCGGAGAAAACAATCTGAAAATATGATCGATGCACAGCACAAGGCGGTGCAGGGCTTTGAGGGACAGGTGATTTTTATTCCAGGGAATCACGAATGGTACAACAACGGGGTGTGGGGTCTGGCGCGGGAAGAGCGTTATGTGGAATCCCTCTTCCCCGATCAGCACGCCTTCCAGCCGAGTGACGGCTGTGGAATGGAAAGCATACCGGTTTCTCCCGATATCCAGCTTATTGTCATCGATACGCAGTGGATGTTGGAGGATTGGAACAAACACCCCACTATCAATGAAAATTGCGATATCAAAACCCGTGAAAAATTTCTGCTTACCTTAAAACTGGAACTAGAAAAAAATCAAGATAAAACCGTGGTCGTTGCCATGCACCACCCCATGTTCTCCAATGGCAACCACGGCGGGTATTTCGCTCTTGAAAAGCATTTATATCCGTTTCAACAGAAAATCCCCATACCCATCCTGGCGTCCCTGGTGGTGCAGATTCGTTCGCAGGGCGGGGTATCGGTGCAGGATAGATACAATGAGCTTTACAACAAATTTATGATCCAGCTCCAGGAAATGGCAAAAAACAACAAGAGATTGGTGTTTGTTTCCGGCCATGACCACAACCTTCAATATATAGAGAAAGACGGTTTTTACCAGATTGTCTCTGGCGCGGGCTCCAAGGAATCCTATGCCGCTACCGGAGACGATGGCTATTTCAGTACCGGCGAACAGGGGTTTGCGGTCTTGGATGTCTTTACCGACGGCTCCTCCTGGGTACGCTATTTTGTGGCGGGAGAGGATCTACGGCCCCAACTCATCTTTCAAAAAGAGGTGATCCCCGCTCCTGAAAAAGTTGATGTATCTAAATTTCCTGACGATTTTAAAAAGGAATACACGCGCCCCATCTATCAACAGGACAGCATTCGCGAATCTCTTTTTTTCAAGACCATTTGGGGCGCTAAATACAAGGAGGCTTATTCGCAGCCGGTCACTGCCCCAACTGCCTCCTTAGACACCCTATATGGGGGGGTAAGGGTGGTCCGGGAGGACAAAGGAAAAGATTACAATTCGCTGTTGTTGACGGATGGGGCAGGAAAAACATATCGGATGCGGGCCATGGCCAAAAATGCGCTAAAGATTTCGCGAAAAATAGCTCTTGATGGGGAGGAAGAAAAACCTTCCGAGGGAAACAAAAGGGAAGTCCCCAGTCTGCGAGGGCAAAGTGTCCATTTCTACACGGCCTCCCACCCGTATGCCGAGATGGCAATTCCTGAAATGGCCGAGGCTGTTGGGGTATTCCATAGTCGCCCGCAATTGTTTTATGTTCCGAAGCAAAAAAGGTTGGGAAGTTTTAATTCAGAATACGGTGATGCCCTCTATCTTATTTCCGTAGCGCCCTCGGAAAAAAGCGACGGCTATAATATCCTTGAATACCCCCAAGACATAGAAACAACGGATGATATCTTGACGAAGATTCGAAAAACGGGAGATGTTTTTGTCGATGAGGAAAATTATATCAAAGCCCGATTATTCGAAATGCTTATAGGCGATTGGGACCGCGAGCCAGACCATTGGCGGTGGGCAGAACACTATGACCGTGAAGGGAAAAGGTGGTTGGTGCCCATTCCCACAAACCGTGACAACGCCTTCTCCAGTTTTGAGGGCAACATCATCGATCTTACCCGATCCCTTTTTAATGGGAGCAAGCAGATCCACGTGTATGGAAAGAACCTTACCGATTTGCGGTGGTTTAATGAGGAGGGCATCATTTTGGACCGTGCCCTGCTAAAAAATTCGGGAGGAAACCAATGGAAATACCTGGCGAGAGTAATTCAGGACAGCCTTACCGATACTGTGATAGAAAGTGCCTTTAACCAAGTGCCGTCTGAGGTGCAGGACGAATCCTTGGAGGAAATAAAACAAAAGTTAAAAGAACGTAGGGACAATCTTGTGGATATCGCAGACCGATACTATAAGCTCCTCGCCGTACAACAGACTATTGTAGGAACCGATTACGACGACCGCTTTGAAATTACCCGTCTTCCGGGTGGAAAAACGAATGTGAGAAGTTTTACAACCATACATAATAAGAAATCGGATACCTTGATGGACCGTACCTTTTCACATAAGGAAACCGAGGAACTCTGGATCTATGGGCTTGGAGGTAGCGACACTTTTGTGGTCAGTGGAAAAGGCGATACCCCTATTTTTGTACGCCTGATCGGTGGTCATGGAAACGACGTTTATCGATTGGAAGAAGGTAGGCGGGTAAAAGTATATGATTATGAAGTCAAGGCCGATACCATCGCAAAAAGGAATGGCGGGAACTTTCGGTTTACCAATATCTATAACCTGAATACCTACGAGTACCGCAAACAATTGGATAGGAGCCAAGGAGTGGTTTCCGCTATTGGATATAACCCCGACGATGGCTTTAGGGCAGCACTTCAGTATGTGTACCGAGTGGATAACTTTCAGCGGAACCCATTCTCCCAAAGACATATAGTGAATCTGGCCTATTTTACCGATACCCGTAGTTTTGATGTTTCCTATGAAGGGGAATTTGCAAATATTAAAAACGACTTGAACATCAGTTTCGGCGGCCGCTTTACCAGCCCAAACAATAAGATTAACTTTTTTGGCTTTGGAAATGAGACGGGGAATGAACAGGCATCAAAGGGCTATGGATACAATAGGGTAGCAGTTCAAAATATTTCGGGAAATGTGGCCCTTCTTCGGAACAGTAATTTTGGTAGCTTCTTCAAATTGCGCACTAAATTCGATGCGTATGAGGTGGGGGATGCCCCTCTGGATTTTATTTCAGAAGTAGAGGTGTTGCAAAAGGGTGAAACCACCTATTACGGTACCCTGGAAGGAATTTACAGCTATAGGAGTTACGACGAAATCCTCAATCCTACGCGGGGAATGATGTTCGACTTAAATGTTGGCGCTACCGACAATCTTCAATATTCCAATCAGGCCTTCGGCTTTATCAAATCGCGAATTGGTTTTTATAACGCGCTGGAAAAAAGCAGAAAGCTCGTGCTCAAGACAAACTTTCGATATCAGGTAAATATCGGCAGTAGATATCAGTTTTATCAGGCTGCTACCCTGGGTGGGGAAAATGGTTTGCGCGGGTTTAGGGAGCAACGGTTTACCGGAAAAACATTCCTGGTGGGGAGTGCAGACCTGCGCTACTCCCTGCCCAAATTCAAAATACGATTGGTTCCTTTACAGATGGGTGTTTATGGAGGTGCCGATCTGGGAAGAGTCTGGGTAAAGAACGACCATAGCGATATATGGCACAATTCCTACGGAGGTGGATTCTGGGTCACCGGCTCGGGCGGACTCAATGCCAACCTAAATCTGTTTAATTCCAAAGAAGGATCACGCCTGACCTTTGGACTTGGATTTGATTTTTAAAACCCCTCCCTCCAAAAAAGATCCAATCACCGATCACCGATCACCAATCCCCAATTAACCAATCCCTAATCCCTATAACCTAATTACAAATTGAAGGATGTAGTCTTATGTCCTAAGTCATTCAGCGAGCGGTCTTAAGTCTTTAACCGGACAGTACTGATTTAAAACCAAAAAATCCCGACTTTCAATCGGGATTTGTTGTCTCTTGGTGACCTGGCCGGGGCTTCCCTCGACTGCGCTCGGGATAAACTTCTCGCCCTAACAGCATATTGTTTAAAACCAAAAAATCCCGACTTTTAATCGGGATTTGTTGTCTCTTGGTGAC
>JACDJA010001653.1_pt1 | contig 18027 bp, 14 predicted proteins | sample 7449241 | NCBI WGS metagenome assembly JACDJA01 (sample SAMN14253289, study PRJNA609438) | sludge metagenome | isolation source: initial anaerobic sludge | collected 2018-12-20 | reverse complement strand
GGCGGACACCGGCTACCACGTCGGCGCGGTGACGGGCGATACCTGCACGCCTGCCGACAATGGCGATGGCACCTGGACGGCGGCCGACATCCAGGCCGATTGCCAGGTCCCGGCGAGCTTTGCCATCGACACCTACACGGTGACGGCAACCGCGCCGGGTGGCCACGGTTCCATCAGCCCGGCGTCGCAAACGGTGAACCGTGGCGACGACGCCAGTTTCACGCTGACGGCGGACATCGGCTACCACGTCGGTGCGGTGACGGGCGATACCTGCAGCCCCGCCGACAATGGCGACGGCACCTGGACGGCCGCCAACATCCAGGCCGATTGCCAGGTCACGGCGAGTTTTGCCGCCACCAGCTATCACGTCGGCGGCACGGTGATCGGGCTGACGGGTTCGGGCCTGGTGCTGCAGAACAACGGGGGCGATGACCTGGCCATCACGGCGAATGGCACGTTCCAGTTCCCGGGCACGCTCATGCACGGCGCCGGCTATGCCGTCAGCGTACGGGTCCAGCCGGATCAGCCGCTGCAGAACTGCACGGTGTTCCAGGGCACCGGCAGCATCGAGGCGGCTGACGTGAGCGACGTGCACGTCGTATGCACCAATCGCTACCGCGTCGGCGGCACTGTCACCGGGCTGACCGGCGGGCAGGCAGTCATCCTGCGGCTGAATGGCGGCAGCGACCTGGTGCTGCTGGGCAATGGCCAGTTCAGTTTCTCGGCCAGCTTGCCGGAAGGGGCCGCCTATCTGGTGACCGTCAGCGGCCAGCCCCAAGGCCAATCGTGCAGCGTCGCCCGGGCCAGTGGCACGATCGCCGGCGCCGATATTGTCGACGTCGAGGTGGCCTGCGAGGCGTTGGTGGCACAGCTGGCCGTGACCCTCGATGACGGCGGCCGTGACTACGCCCGCTATGGCCGGACGCTGACCTACGTCGTCACGCTGGCCAACCATGGCACGGGCACTGCCGACAACGTGGCCATCAGCGCCACCTTCAGTGCCGCCATCGACGTCACGCGGGTGTCCTGGCAGTGCATCACGCCGCCTGGCAGCGGCACGGCATGCGCCGCACAGGGGCATGGCGGGTTCAGCGACAACGCACGGGTTGCCCCCGGCCGCAGCCTGACCTGGCTGGTCGATGTGCCGATTCTGGCCAACAGTGACGAGGCCACGGCAACAGTGACCATCGAGGCTGCCGGCGCCAACACCGAGACCGACAGCAACATTCTGGTTCTTCTGCGCGACGGCTTCGATGCGTCCCATGGCGATGGCACGCAGCGGATCGACGGCTCCGCGGCCACTGCGGTGCTGCAGGGCGACGCGGTGGCCACGGTGGAAGTGCCGAACGCGGACATCGACGGCAGGCGGACCCTGCTGTATCTGCGCAGCGCCGATCATGCCGTGGAACTGCACTGGCTCCAACGCGGCTCAGCGAGCTGGGTGCGCATGCAGGCAAGTGACGCTCGCGGCGTGCAACAGACAACGCCATGGGTCCCCGCCCCCGGCGGCAGGTTGCTCGGCCTCGGCACCTTGCCCGGTGAAGTTCAAGGCAGGCGCCTGCTGTTGCTGGAAGGCGCCCCGGGGCCATTGGTTCTGCTGCTCGACCTGGCCGCAGGCACCGACTGAAGCGGCGCGCCCAGGTTCCGCACTTCCCTTCCGGCCTGAAGAGTCGAGCGCCGCGCGCCGCCTGACTCTCCCCGCCTTTCCGGCAATCGCCGGCACCGGCGGCGGCGCTGGCGCAGGCGCTGCGCTCGTCACGGCGCAGCGGTGTGCGGCTCGACGCTGCCGGGCGAGCAAGGGGTGGCCGCAAGGGCCGCGAAGGGCTTCAGATCCGCGCGTGGTCGAGCGGCCGTTCGCGGTGCATCAGCGTCCATTCGGCGTGCTCGGTCAGGGCGGCTTCGCCGAGTGCGCGCAGGATCGCGCGCTGCTCGGTTGCGTCCGTCGTGCGATCCAGCGCATCGCGCGCCCTGGAAAAGAGGTGCCGCATGAAGCGGTATTGCTTGATCAGTTCCTTGTCCGCCTTGCGGTAGGCATAGGCCTCGCGCACCGCGGCAATGATCGACAGGGTGGCCATGATCGACACCAGCACGGCCTGCACCTCCTGTTGCAGGGCGAACACGAACAGCGCCAGGAAGATGCTGATGGCGATGCTGGCCCACAGGCTGAAGGCGCCGATCCGCTGGGTCAGGTGATGGTGGCGCAGGCGTTCGGTGAAGCGCCCCTCGTAGTAGTGCAACTGCCCGCAACGCCCGGATTCGCCCACCCATTCCTGGATCACCGCAGCCAGGTCGATACGACCCGGTTGGCCACTCGCGGCTGCAATCAGGCCCACCGCGCGCATCACATTGCGGATCCAGCCAAGATCGATGTCCTGCTTCTGCAGGAAGTCGTCGTGGGCAAATTCGCCATCATCGGTGATCGACAGGCCGGCGCGGCGCCAATACGCCTGCACCCGCAAACCTTCGGCCAGCGCCCGGTAGTCGAGGTACTTGCGGTGCCATTCGCGCCGGGTGGCCACCCGGTCCAGCGCCACGCCAAGGGCGAACAGCAGCAGGAATACGAAGATCATGTATTGCTGTGACCAGTCGCCGTAGAGCACGAAGGCAATGCCCATCAGCGCGGCCAGGCTGTACATCGCACGCATCGAGAACATCACGCGCCGCTGGTAGTGCAGGGCCAGCCAGTCGGCGATGGCGAAGCTGCGTTCGATCGGCGCGTGCGCCGCCAGCCCCTGCGCCGGTCCTGGCAGGTCGCGCGCGGCGGCCTCGATGGCGCCGGCGTGGCGGGCGCGATCCAGGTTCAGTTCCGCGATGCGCGCGAACATCACGCGCCCGGCCTGTGGCATCGCGTCGGGTCCGTGCGTGACTTCCTCGCCGGCGCGCCAGATGAGCTGCAGTGGGCGCAGCGGAGCGATCGGGTCGCCGCCGGCCACGTCGCGTGAACAGACGATGTGGCACAGCAGGCGGTTGGTATCCTCGTCCAGTGGATTGGCGCTGCCGCCCGCGGCGCGCCGCTCGAGCAACTGCGGCAGCCGGCCGCCGAGAAAGTAGGCGACGACCTGCGCCGTGCCGCCGGGCAGCCGGGAAACCTTGCCGTCCCACAGGGCCAGCAGCAGGTGGCAGTGGCTGGCGATATAGACGCCGGTTCTGGCGTAGCACCAGTCACGCCTGCGCTGGCCGCCTGCGCCGGGGCAGGGCACATCATCGGCCAGCGTCGGCTCGAGCGTGGTTGCCTGGTCGCACAAGGACTCGAAGTGCGCGCGGCGCTGCGGATCGCGAAAATCCAGCGCATACACCGCGCGCGGGAACGGCAGCGGCGCGATCAGCCGCGCGCCGCTCGCCAGCGCCTCCTCGGCCACCAGCTGGTCACCACCGGCCGCCAGCGCCGAGACGACCGTCAGCGGCAGTTGCGGGAAGCTGCGACGCAGGCCCGCAAACAGCTCGTGCACGCGCGCGCGGATTGCCTCGACCTGCGCCGGTACCAGGTTGCGGTGGCTGACCACACCGACCACCAGCGGTTGCACGTCGCCCTCGTTCACGCCCACGGCCACGCCTCCTTCAGCATTCGGATTCCGCCTGGCAAGGCGGCCGGCCGGGCCGGGGTTCGCCTGGATCACGAACGCTCAGTCCAGGCGGATGCCACCGTTGCGGATGCGCGGATCCTGACGCAGGCTCAGGAATTGACCATTGCCCATGTCGATGCCGACGGCGAGACAGTAGGGGAAGTCGCCCTGCTCGGAGTTGCTGGCCTCCACGACGATGACGCGGGGTGGTCCAGGCGGTGTCGCTTCCAGGGTGCATGAGGGGAACTGCGGGTGCTTCCGCTGCGTCTTGTTGCCGCCCTTTGGCCGGATCCAGAAGCTTTCCCAGCCATCGGCACCGGGCTTGAGCTGGAATCCGAGCTTGCCCTTGCCGGGATGTGAACCTTCCGTCCAGTCGACCTCGAGGGTCTTCAATGTGAAACGGAGCAGGGTCGGGCGACCGTTGGCCGGCAAGGTGATGTTGCCGGCCGTGTCGTCGAGGCAGGGTGAGGTGGATTTGAATGCCAATGCCACGCCGTTGTCGAACGAGGTGCCAAAACTTGCGGTCACTTCGATGTCCACGATTGCCTTGCACATGGGGTGTCTCCCTGGGGGCAGATGCGGGCGTTGCGCGCCCGTCCTTCAGCGTTTCACGCGCGTGACAGACTTGCTCCGATCCGGTGCCGGCGGCCCGGTCGCGCGTGCCAGGGCTGCGACATAGTCCGGCGCGCGATAGCCCATGGCGGCCAGCCGCGCCATCAACGGGATGGCGTCCTGCGTGCGCCCGAGTTGCAGCAGCGCGATGGCCTGGATGGCGTCGGCGCTCGGGCCGGCACTGGCGTCCGCGCCGAGCAGATCCACGAGCTGGGCGAGGTCGTCGCGGGCCTGGTCGGGCTCGCCAAGGCGGGCGTGCAGGTCGCCGGCCAGCAGCAGGGTGCGCGCGTCCAGCAGGCGTGTGCCGCGGTCGAGGCGGTGTGCCCGCCGCAGCGGCGCAAGGCGCTGGCTGGCCGATTGCACGAGGCGCAAGGCACCCCGTGGATCGCCGGCGCGCGCCTGGAGGCCCGCTTGCAGCAGCAGGCTGCGGCCCAGGCGCGCCTGCCATTGCACCACCGTGGCGTCGCGGGCCGCCAATTGGCTGGCCAGTTCGTGCTCGCGCTCGATCACCTGGTGTGCCGCGGCGACGTCGGTGCCGGCACTGAGCACCTCGCCGAGATCGGCATAGGTGATGGCGGCCCTGTCCATGATGGCCATGTTGGCTGGATCTGCCTGGAGCAGTGCTTCGGCCAACGCAACCGCGTGGCGCAACAGTGAATGCGCCAGCGGCAGGTCCCCGCGCATGTAGGCGAGCCGCCCGAGTTCGCGCTCGGCCACCGCGGCACCGCTCGTCGCATCGCGGTTCTTGGCGTCCCGCGCCAGCATGCCCTGGTAGATGGACAGCTCCAGTCGCCGCTGGTCGGCCGCTTCCTGCAGGCGGCCCTGCAATACGCGCGCCTCGGCCAGCCAGGCGTGCGCCTGGGCCAACTGGGACTGTCGCGAAGGATCGTCCGGCTCGCGCAGGGCAAGCGCCTGGGCCACCTCCAGGGCCTGCTCGAACTCGGTCGCCGCGGCTTCGACATGTCCCTGGACCCACAGCAGCGTGCCAAGGTTGCTGTGCGCATACTCGAGCTCCGCCTGCCAGTCGGCCTGGCCGGGCGCCAAGCCGACCAGGCGCCGGGCCAGGGCCAGGTAGGCCTTGAACGCGGTCTCGGCTTCCGCATCCTGGCCACGCTGGAAGGCGATCAGGCCGACCCAGAACACGCTCTGGGCATGGTCGAAGATGCGCTGCGCAATGCTGCCGTCGCGTGCCAGCAGTTCGCCGGTGCTGGCGGCAGCCTGCCGGAACACCTGGAGTGCGGCATCGAGTTCACCGCGCTGGTCGTACACCTCGCCGATCAGGTGCAGGGCGCGCGCACGTCGTCCGAGCGCGTCCGCATCCAGGCTGGCGGGGTCCTGCGCCTCGTAGTAGGCCAGTGCGGCCTTGCCGACGGCATCGAGCGTGGCCAGTTGGCCTTCGGGTTCGAGCTTGTGCCGCAGATCCCCGAGCATGAACTCGACCAGTGACTCCGCGTGCGCGCGTTGCGCATCCGCTTCGTGGCGCGCGCTGATGGTGGCGACGGTGAAGGCGGCCAGCACCGCCAACGCCAGCACGGCAGTGCCGGCGAACGCGGCCATGCGCCGGTAACGGCGCTGGTGCTCGCGCTGGGCCAGGCGGTCGTAGCTGACGCCCAGGATGCCGGCCACGAGCTGCAGGCGTGCGTGTTCCCTGCCGCCGCCGCGACGGCGTGGGTCGGCGGCAATCGGCTGGCCGGCGCCGCTGCCGCGCCGTCCCTGCAAGGCTGCCGGAAAGCACGATTCTGCAATCGTCGGTTCGCCATCGACGACCAGGCAGTGGATGCGCCCGGCGCGCCCCAGGCGCTGGAACTCGCGGATCTCCTCGTTCACCCAGCGCGACGCGGCCGCGGCCGGCGAGCAGATGACGATCAGGCACCAGGACTGCTGCAAGGCTTCGGCGACCGCGCGGCCGAGATCGGCCGCCGTGGGCAATTCCTCGCGATCGCGGAACACCGGCAGGAGGCGCGCCGGAACCTGGCCCGCCGCGATCGGCTCGCCGACCAGGCGGCGCGGCACGCGGTAGGTTTCAATCGCGCGCTGCAGCCAGCGCCCCCAGGCATCATCCTGGTGGCTGTAGCTGATGAAGGCCCAATAGCGAAAGCCCGGTGCGGACTCGCCCAACAGCATCGCCCTTCTCCGGATGCCCTCCGGTGGCCAGTAGATTAGCATCAAAAGTGTGACGCAGTTCACACTTTCATGAGCTTTTGGCCCGCCCAGGTGACCGCATGGCGCAGCGGCGGCCTGGCGCCTCGACGTAGTCGGCGACGATCCGCCATGAATCCTTTCGCGCACTCGGCGTCTCCATTAGCGGACGGGCAGCCGCCTTCGCAGGCTTCGCTGCCTGCCATGGCGCCGCCGGGCCGCACGCATCGCGTCCCGGGCGGGCGCCCCAGGGACGGCAGACGCGCCATGACGCATCGAGTCAGCGTGCGGATGGCCGGAATCGGCCTACCATGGGCCGGAAAATGAAGAGCACGCCATTGCCTGCGCCTTCCCACGAACCCTTGCGAGCGGGCCCACCCATGTACCACGACCCTACCCTGATCGAAGCCGCGCGCAGGGGCGACGAAGCGGCGCTGCGCGCGCTCCTGCAGGACAGCCAGCCGGATCTGCGCCGCATCGCCGCCACCCAGTGCGCCTCGGCGGCCGATGCCGACGACGCGGTGCAGGAAAGCCTGTGGCTGGTGTACCAGCGGATCGGCGCGCTGCGGTCGGTCGGTTCCTTTGCCGCATGGACGTTTTCGATCGTGCGGCGCGAATGCCAGCGGCTGATGCGGCGCATGCGCGGCCAGGCGCAACTGCCCGAAGCAGATCCGCAGATCCTGGCCCATTGCACGACGCCGGGTTTGCAGGTGGACCTCGCCGCGGCGATCCAGTCGCTGCCCGGGAAATACCGCGAAGCGATCATCCTGCGCGACTTCGAGGAGTATTCGATCACGGAAATCTCGCACACCCTGCGGTTGACCCGAGCGGCGGTCAAGAGCCGCATCCATCGCGGCCGGCAGATGATTCGTGAATACCTTGCGGACTGAAGATCGTGCAACCGGCCAGCGCCTGGCCTGGCGTCGGCTCGCGCAGGTGCTGCTGGTGGCGCTGATCGTGGCCCTGTTGCTGGTGGGCTGGCGTCACGGCGCCTCGCTGCAGACGTTGCAGGCCTCGCGGGACACGCTGCTGGCGCTGAACGCGACACGTCCGCTGGCGTTTGCGGCTGCATTCTTCGGCCTGTACGTGGTCGCGACAGCCGTCTCGCTGCCGGTCGCCCAGTTGCTGACCCTGAGCGCCGGCGCGCTGTTCGGCCTGCTCGAAGGCACCGTGCTGGTGTCGTTCGCCTCGACCCTGGGCGCAACGCTGGCGATGCTGAGCAGCCGCTTCCTGTTCCGCGACTGGGTGCGCCGGCATGCCGGCGAGCGCCTGCAACGCATGCAGCGCGGCGTGGCGCGCGATGGCGCGTTCTATCTTTTCAGCCTGCGTCTGGTGCCGGTGATTCCGTTCTTCCTTATCAACCTGCTGGCCGGGCTGCTGCCCATGAAGGTCCGCACGTTCTGGTGGGTGAGCCAGTTGGGCATGCTGCCCGCGACGCTGGTGTACGTGGCCGCCGGCACGCAGTTGGGCGAAGTCACTTCATTGTCGGGCCTGCTCTCGCCCGGGCTGATCGGCACGCTGGTGCTGATCGCGCTGCTACCCTGGCTGGCGCGCGGCGGCCTGGCGCTGCTGCGCCGGCGTCGCGTGTACCGGGGCTGGCAGCGCCCCAGCGCGTTCGATCGCAATCTGGTCGTGATCGGTGCCGGCTCGGCGGGCCTGGTCAGTGCCTACATCGCCGCCACCCTGCGTGCCGGGGTCACGCTGGTCGAAGGCGACCAGATGGGCGGCGACTGCCTCAATACCGGCTGCGTGCCGTCCAAGGCATTGATCCGCATCGCGCGTGCCGCGCACGAGGTGCGCCAGGCGCAGCGCTTCGGCATCGCGGTTGCGGAGCCGCGCGTGGACTTCGCGGCCGCGATGCGCCAGGTGCGCGCCGCCATTGCCGCGATCGCGCCACACGATGCGGTCGAGCGTTACCGGTCGCTCGGCGTGGACGTGCGCCGCGGCCACGCCAGGATCGTTTCGCCGTGGTGCGTGGAAGTCGATGGCCGGCCCGTCACCACCCGGGCCATCGTGATCGCCGCCGGCGCCGAGCCCATCGTCCCCGACCTGCCCGGTCTGCGCGAGGCGGGCTACCTCACGTCCGAAACCGTCTGGAATCTGCACACCCTGCCGCCGCGCCTGCTGATCCTGGGCGGCGGCCCGGTCGGTTGCGAGCTTGCGCAGGCGTTTGCAAGGCTGGGTTCCAGGGTGACCGTGGTCCAGCGCGCCGCGCGCCTGCTGATGCGCGAGGACGACGAAGTCGCGGCCTTCGTCGCGGCGCGTTTGCACGCGGAGGGCGTCGATGTCCGCGTCGACCACACCGCCATCGCGGTGGAATCCGGTGAGGAGGGCAAGTGGCTGCGCTGCGAACACACGGGTGCATCCGTGCGCATCGCCTTCGACACCGTCCTGGTCGCCGTCGGCCGGGTACCGCGCACGCAGGGCTACGGACTCGAGGAACTGAAGATTCCGCTGACGCCGAAGAAGACCATCGAAACCGATGCCTGGCTGCAGACCCTCTACCCCAACATCTACGCCTGCGGCGACGTGGCCGGGCCGTGGCAACTGACCCACGCCGGCGCGCACCAGGCCTGGTACGCCACGCTCAATGCGCTGTTCGGCGACATCAAGCGGTTCCGGGTAGACGAGCGGGTGATGCCGGCGGTGACCTTCACCGACCCGGAAGTGGCGCGGGTGGGCCTCAACGAGCGCGCGGCCCGCGCGTCCGGCGTGCCCTTCGAGGTGACCCGCTACGACCTGGCCGACCTCGACCGCGCGCTGGCCGAACAAGCAGCCGAAGGTTTCGTGAAGGTCCTCACGGCGCCGGGCAAGGATCGGATCCTGGGCGCGACCTGCGTCGGTCCGCATGCCGGGGAGTGGAGTGCCGAATTCGTGCTGGCGATGCGCCATCGCATCGGGCTGAACGGCATCCTCGGCACCGTGCACGCCTACCCGACCTTCGCCGAAGCCAACAAGTATGCCGCCGGCAACTGGCGAAAGGCGCACGCACCCGAGCGCATCCTGCGCTGGCTCGAGCGCTGGCAGCGCTGGCGACGGCACGCACGGCACATGCCGGAGACTGCGCCCCAGCCCACGCCGCCCCGGCTCGATGCACGCGGCGCCCCTCCAGAGAAGCCCCGGACATGAATGCCGTACTCGCCCCCGACCGTGCGTCGTTCATGCACACCTTGCGCGTGCACGGCCTGCGCCTGCCACGCACGCCGCTGGAGATCCTGCAGGTCAATGTCGGCAAGCTGTGCGACCTGGCCTGCAGCCACTGCCATGTCGAGGCCGGCCCGAAGCGCACCGAGATCATGCAGGCCGAGACGGTCGCACGGGTCCTGGAACTCCTCGCCGACGCGCCGGGCGTGCACACCGTGGACCTCACCGGCGGCGCACCGGAGCTCAATCCGCATTTCCGCGAACTGGTGCGTGGCGCGCGCGCGCTCGACAGGAAGGTGATCGACCGCTGCAATCTCACCGTACTGTTTCGCCCCGGCCAGGAGGACACCGCCGCATTCCTGGCCGCGCAGGGCGTCAACGTCGTGGCGTCGCTGCCCTGCTACAGCAAGGCCAACGTCGAGAAGCAACGCGGGCTGCACGTGTTCCAGCCGTCGATCGACGCACTGCAAGAGCTGAACGCGCTGGGCTACGGCCGCGCCGGATCCGGCCTCGAACTGGATCTGGTCTACAACCCGGTCGGCGCCGTGCTGCCGCCGTCGCAGGCCGTCCTGGAAGCCACCTACCGGCAGGAGCTCGCCGAGCACTTCGGTATCGTGTTCAACCACCTGTTCACCATCACCAACATGCCGATCAAGCGTTTCCTGCACCTGCTGCTGCGCGAAGGCCGCTACGAGAGCTACATGCAAACCCTGCTGGATGCCTTCAATCCGCAGGCTGCGCTGGGCGTCATGTGCCGCAACCTGCTGTCGGTGGACTGGCGCGGACAGCTGTATGACTGCGACTTCAACCAGGCGCTGGAATTGCCGCAGGGCGCGAAGCGGCGCAGCATCTGGGACATCGCATCACTCACCGACGTCGAACACGACCCGATCGCGTTCGCCGATCATTGCCTTGGCTGCACCGCCGGCGCGGGCAGCTCCTGTGGAGGTTCCCTGACATGAACAACCCAAGCTGTGGCGACACGTGCGCCGACACCAACGCGGGCGCGCAGCAGTCGGCGGTGCGCAGCTATTACGGCGAAACCCTCGAGTCCAGCAGCGACCTGCGCACCACGGCATGCTGCAGCATCGGCGCCATGCCCGAACATTTGAGTACGATCCTGGGCCGCCTGCACCCGCAGGTGCGCGATCGCTTCTACGGCTGTGGCTCGCCGCTGCCACCGGCGCTGGACGGGGCAAGCGTGCTCGACCTCGGCTGCGGCAGCGGTCGCGACGTGTACCTGCTGTCGGCGCTGGTCGGCGAGCGCGGCCGCGTGATCGGCGTGGACATGACCGCGCAGCAACTGGAGGTCGCCGAACGGCACCGCGCATTCCACGCCGAGGCCTTCGGCCACGCACGTTCCAACGTGGAGTTTCACCTGGGCGACCTGGCGGACCTGGCGGCGCTGGGGATTCCCGATGCCTCGATCGACGTGGTCGTGTCCAACTGCGTGTTGAACCTGGTTCCGGACAAGCGCCGCGCGTTCGCCGAGATCTTCCGCGTGCTCAAGCCGGGTGGCGAGCTGTATTTCTCCGATGTGTTCAGTGACCGCCGCCTGCCACGCGAACTGCTGGCCGATCCGGTGCTGCTGGGCGAGTGCCTGGCCGGCGCGCTGTACGTGGAGGACTTCCGGCGCCTGCTGGCCGGGCTTGGCGTGGACGATGCGCGGGAGTGCGCGCGCAGCCCGATCGCGCTCACCGATGCCGCGATCGAGCGCAAGATCGGCTTTGCGAACTTTTCGTCGATCACCTGGCGCGCGTTCAAGCTGCCGCTGGAAGACCGCTGCGAGGACTATGGCCAGCTGGCAACGTATCTTGGCAGCCTGGACGAACATCCCCACGCATTCGACCTGGACGACCACCACCATTTCGAGACCGGCAAGCCGCTGCGTGTGTGCGGCAACACCGCCGACATGCTGGGCGCCAGCCGCTACGCCGCGCATTTTCGCGTCGCTGGCGACAAGCGCCGCCACTTCGGCCTTTTCGATTGCGCGCCGCCCGCTGGCGCGGCGGCTGCGCCGGGTGTGAAGGCGTCGTGCTGCTGAAATGCACGGACCGGTTGCACTACCCGACCCAGGTCACCCATCGGCGCGTGCCGGTGATCTGCGCCTGTCGGTGATCGTGCCGTTCGCGCCGCACGAATCTGCAGGCGACGCGCTGCTCGAACAACTGCGTGGCTTGCCGGCCGACTGCGAGATCATCGTCGTGCGGGCCGGTGAGCCTGGATCGCATCCCCCGGCAGCGCAGGGCAATCGCGATCCGCGGCGGCGGCAACTCACGGCCCCGCCCGGGCGGGCAAGCCAGATGAATGCGGGTGCCCGCGCGGCGCGCGGGCGCTGGTTGTGGTTCCTGCACGCCGATTCGCGCCTCCATCCACGCTCGCTGCCCGCGCTGCACGCCTTTCTCGCCCGCCACCACGATGCCCTCGGTTATTTCGATCTGCGTTATGCCGACGATGGCCCGGCGCTGACGCGACTGAATGCGCTGGGCGCCAACCTGCGCGCACGCTGGCTCGGCATGCCGTTCGGCGACCAGGGACTGGTCCTGCCTGCGGCGTGGTTCGCACGCCTGGGCGGCTACGACGAACAGGCGCCCTACGGTGAGGATCACCTGCTGGTGTGGCAGGCGCGGCATGCCGGCTTGCCGCTGCGACGCCTGCGTGCACCGCTCACCAGCAGTGCGCGCAAATACGCCCGCGAGGGTTGGCTCAAGGTCACCGCCAGGCATTGGCACCTGACCCTGCGCCAGGCCTGGCCCGAGTGGCGGGCGGCCCGCCGCCGACGCGCCAGGGCGGCAGCCATCCGCGAGCCCGAGGCCCCACCGGAACCATGACCACGGCGCTGGCCATCTTCGTCAAGACGCCGGGCCATTCGCCGATCAAGACCCGGCTGGCGGCGGGCATCGGCGCGCGCGCCGCGATCGCGTTCCATCGCCGGTCCGCGGGCGCGGTGGCCGAGGTCGGGCAGTCCGTGGGGACCGATCTGCAACCCTGTTGGGCAGTTGCGGAAGGCGCCGCGCTGGACGCTCCGCTGTGGCGGGATCTTCCCAGGCTCGGGCAGGGCGAGGGCGGCCTCGACGAGCGCCTGCATCATGTGTACGCCACGTTGCTCGCGCAGCATGAGCGGGTGTTGCTGGTCGGCGCCGATGCGCCGCAGTTGACGCGCGAGCTGTTGCTGCAGGCCTGCGATGCATTGCACGACCCGACCACGCCGTACGTGATCGGCGCAGCACGCGACGGTGGCTTCTGGCTGTTTGGCGCGCGCGTGCCGATCGCCCGCGAAGTGTGGAGCGGCGTGCGCTATTCGTGCGCGGATACCGCAATGCAACTGTGCGCGGCGCTGGGTCCTCCAGGCGCCATTGCCAAGCTGCCGACGCTGGCCGACGTGGATGACGCCGCCGATCTCGATGCGCTGGAAGACACGCTGGCCGTATTGCCGAGTCCGTTGCCGGCGCAGCGTGCCCTGCTGCACTGGCTGGCCACGCGACGCCCGTCCGCGGCGCCGGTTTGAATCCCGCGCCCCGTTGGGTGCAACCTGCAGGTCGCGCAGACAGGGCGGTCACTGACCGGCGGTGCTTGCAGACCTCGGCGCACTGCCGGGCGATCGTCACGGTTGGCATCCACCTCGCCGCCCGCCGATCCGGCGCGTTGGCGCGCAGCGTGTTCCTGGCGCTCCGCCGTCCCAGGCACGCCACGCCCGGGACAGGCGCGAAGTGTTGCAGGCCCGTCGGCGCGTGCGCGACCAGATGCGTGATTTCGTGCAGGCGCTTGCCGCCGGCGAAGCCAATTGAGCGATACTGTCGGCGTCGTCGCCAGCGGAATCACGGCATGATCAGCAAACCTGCAGGTACCCGGTCCGGGCGCTCGGCGAGTTGGGCTCGCGCAGTGACATGGGCCGGTCTGGTGCTGGGCATCCTGGCGCTGCTCGGGATGCTGCTGGCCGGCCCGCTGTACCGCTTCGGCGTGCTCGGGCTGGGGCCGGCATTTCGCTTGATGGGTCTGGGCGCCAAGGCAGGCAGCGTGGCCATCGTCATTGCCCTGCTCGGCCTCGTGCTGGCGCTGTTTGCACGTCGTGGCCGGCTGGCCGTGCTGGCGCTTCTGGGCCTCGTGCTGGGCGCGCTGGCGTTCGTGCCGCCGTGGATGTTCCGGCACGCGGCCAGCCAGGTGCCGCCGATCCACGACATCAGCACCGATACCGACAATCCACCGGAGTTCGTGGCGATCCTGCCGCTGCGCGCCGACGCGCCCAACGCAGCCGCTTACGCCGGTGCCGCGGTCGCCGCGCAGCAACACCAGGCCTACCCCGACATCCAGCCGTTGCAGCTCAAGGCCGCGCCTGCCGCGGTCTTCGATGCGGCGCTGAAGGCCGGCAAGGCGATGGGCTGGGACATCGTCGCCGAGGATCCGGCACAGGGCCGCATCGAAGCGACCGCCACGACGTTCTGGTTCGGCTTCAAGGACGATGTGGTGATCCGTATCCGGCCCAACGCGCAAGGCACGCGCCTGGACATCCGCTCGGAGTCGCGCGTGGGCAAGAGCGACGTCGGCAAGAATGCCGCCCGCATCCGTGCCTTCCGGGATCGCCTGGAAACAAGCCTCGCCCAAGCGTAGGGCAGAAGCCTTCGCCGCAAGCGACCGGCGCGCCGTCAGCGGCGCGGCGTGGTTTCGATCAGGCGGATCAGGTCATCGACCACGCATCGGGTCGCGACCAGCGACAAGCCGGCCGCGGCAAGGCGTGGTTGCGGATCACGATCGAAGCTTGCGCCGTACGCCCAACGCACCCATGGCGCCCACAGTGCGGCCAGCCCGCGGCGGATGCCGCCATGGGGGCGGGTGTATTCCATCAGCCGGATGCTTCCGCCGGGCCTCACCACGCGGGCCAGTTCGCGCAATGCCGCCAGTTGCAGCGCATCGGGCAAGGTACAGAAGACGAAGCTCGCCACCGCGGCGTCGAATACGCCATCCGGGAAGGCCAGGCGCGCAAGGTCCATTTCAACGAGTGTGACGCGCGCGGGTGAGCTCGCGCGCCGGCGCGCGGCGCGCCTGAGCATGCCTCGGCTCAAGTCCACGCCGGTCACATCGGCATCGGGCGGATAGAAGGGCATGTTGCGTCCGGTGCCGACGCCGGCATCGAGGATGCTGCCGCCCAGCCCTGCAAACAGCAGCGGCCGGATGCGCCGATAGCGGAAGCGCTCGAACAGCGCATCGAGCCCGTCATAGTACGGCGCGATCCGCTCGTAACGCCGTCGCAACTGCGCCGTTTCGCGGCTCATCGCCAGGCCGGGCGCCGGGAAGTGCCTGGGCGATGGATGCCCTGCGGCGGGCGGAGCCGCATCCGTGCGCCTGCCGTGCGTTTCCGGCAGGCCATCAGGTGCCGGCACACGATCCGCGCTCCTGTTGCCGGGGCGGGCACGACACCGTCCCGAACGAACAGAACACGCAGCAGTCGCCCGGCTTGGGCCGCAACAGGGTCGCGCAATTGCGGCATTCGTAATAGAACTGGCAGGCGTTGGTCGGCATGCTTTCACGCTGCGCGAAACCGCAGTGTGGACAGGTCAACACGGATTCCAGAATCACCGCGTTCGCCTGCCGGGGGAGATCGCTTGCGGACATCACGCGCCTGCCGCCAGGCGGGACGCAAGGCCGCGCCCTGCACGCTGATCGAGGATCGCGCCGGGGGCCGCCAGATCGGCGGGTTCCGGGTGCAGCCGGGCAGCGACAGGCGCGCGCTCGCTCGGGCCGATGCAGCCATCCCGTCCAGCGGCGGCCACGGTCGCGCGCGGCGTAGCCATCGATGCGCGACGTGCTCGGCCACGGGTTGCCCGCCCCGGGTTTGGCGAAGGCCGCGTCCATCGGCCTGGCAATCCCGAGGTGCCTGCCCTGCGGGCGACCCCGGTGCGGGCGCAGACCTTCCCCGATCTCGCCGCGTGCATTCCCCGGGCGCGGACAGACGTTTGGCAACTTCGCCAGCGCTGGGCCGAGTGGTACATGGCGGACCTCATCCTGGATGCAGGAACCCGATGGTACCGCGCTGCCGGCGCGGCTGCGCGGGGTCGGCGGCGGGCGCACAGCTCAGGGCTCGCTGCATGGCCCGCTTGCCCGATGCACGCGGTCCGATCCGCCGGCAGCGCGCCGAAGGCCGGATGGAAGCGGGGCGCTTGTGCGCGAGGGTGGCCAGGCAAGTCCAGCGCCGCAGGCGTGATGTCCGGGGCCGCGAACCGGGGCCGGCCGCCGCAAGTCGGGCGGATGCGCGCGGGCGGCGCAAGCACGGCTCGGGTATCGTATGCCCACATCCGCGCCTTCCGAAACCAGCCGCTGGCCCGGAAGCGATGATGCCCGTCGGCCCCGGCGCGTGCCGCTGGTGTGTGCACGGTTTCGGCATGTGGCGAGGACAGGCTTGCATGTCGCGTTCCACCCGCGGTCTCGGCCGCCACGACCCCTCGCCCGGAGTAACGCCATGCAGGACATCCTCGTTCACGTCAGGGACCATGAGAAGCGCACGCCCGCCGCCCGGTTCGCGGCGCGGCTCGCTGCCCGGCTCGACGCCGCGCTCACGGCCGTGTACGTCTGCCCGGAACTGGTATTTGCCGCGCCCGTGCGGGCGCCCGAGGTGACCGCCGCGATGGTCGGCGACATGCGGCAAATGATGCGGGCCGCGGTGCGGGCCAGGCAGGGCTTCCTGGAGTGGACAAGCTCGCTGGGCGTGACCCGGGCGGAATGGCTGGTCGCGCAGGGGCTCGCCACGCATGCGCTTGCCCAGGCCGCCACCCGGCACGACCTGCTGGTGCTCGATCACCCGCGCGACACGCGCGAATCGCCCTGGGACGTGCCGCGCCTGATCCTTGGCGCGGCGAAGCCGTGCATCGTCGTTCCCTCGCAGGGCGAGCCTTCCGGCCAGTTCGAACGCATCGCGATCGGTTGGAACGGGTCCCCCGAGGCGATGCGCGCGGTGCACGCGGCGCTGCCTTTCCTGATCGGGAAAAACGTCCTGCTGCTGCGCGGCGAGGAAGACGACCGGCATCAGGAAGTGGAGTGGCAGCCCGCGTTCGACATCCGTGCCTACCTGCGTCGTCACGACGTCAAGGTCAGGCAGCGCAAGGTCGAGGCCAGGCCCGCCGATGCAGGCGCCGTGCTGCTGGAGGAAGCCGGGCGCTTCCGCGCCGACCTGCTGGTGATGGGCGCCTACGGGCGCAGCCGTTTCAGCGAATGGATGTTGGGCGGCGCGACGCGCCACGTGCTGACACAGGCCGCCATTCCGGTGCTGCTGCGCCATTGACTGGCGCGTGACGGCGGACGGGTGCCAAACGGATGCGTGCCTGGGTTCCGGCGCGCATGCTGGCGGCCGTCGGCTGTACGGCCTGGGGGCGCAGCGCGCGGCTGATCCGCCGTGCACCCGGCAGCAATCCAGCTGTCGGAACGCTGTGCAGCGGCGCAACGGGGCATCGGGCCCGCGGCGTGGCACGTCAGCTGGGTCCAAGCTGCCCGAGCCCTTGGGGCATCCCATCCGGCTTGCGCGTCCGGGATTGCCCCGGATGAACAACCTGTCGAGAGATCACAGCGAGCGGGAAACTGGCAACGAATGCGGGCCTCCCGAAGCTGCCTTGGAGTACATTGATGGGGCTGCCGGGCAGGTCCGCCCGGCCCGGGTCCGGCGCCCGGGAAGGCGATCTGCGAAGATCGCGCGATCGGCAGGGGACGAAATGACCAACGAAGAATTCAAGCGCACGCTGTGGGACGCGGCGGACAAGCTGCGCGGCTCGGTCGCGGCGGCGACCTACAAGTACCCGGTGCTCGGGCTGGTGTTCCTGAAGTACGTGTCGGACATGTTCGACGCGCAGGGGCGGGCGATCCGCCACGGCGTGGGCGAGCCGCAATCCCCGTACTACGTCGACGAGGAAAGCATGCGGCCCGCGCTCGCCGAGCAGTTCGCCGCCGACAAGACCTTCTACGACGCCGACAACGGGTTCTGGGTGCCGCCCAAGGCGCACTTCAACGCCCTGCTGGCGCAGGCCGCCGCGCCGGACCTGGCGCAGAAGCTGGACCGGGCGCTGGGCGAGATCGAGGCCGAGAACCCCAGCCTCAAGGGCGTGCTGTACCGCGAGTTCTCGCGCCTGGAGCTCGAGCCCGGCAAGCTCGGCGAGCTGATGCAGCTCCTCGCCCGGCTCAGCTTCGACCCGGAGCGCCACGGCAGCCGCGACGTGTTCGGCGAGGTGTACGAATACTTCCTCGGCCAGTTCGCGCTGAAAGAGGGCGCCCGCGCCGGCGAGTTCTACACGCCCAAATCCGTGGTCAACCTGCTGGTGGAAATCCTCGCCCCGTTCAAGGGCACCATCTACGACCCGGCCTGTGGATCGGGCGGCATGTTCGTGCAGTCGGCCAGGTTCAAGGATGCCCACGCACCGAAGCTCAAGAAGAAGGGCGACCTGGCCATCCACGGCCAGGAGATGATGGCCGCCACCCGCCGCCTGGCGCTGATGAACCTCGCCGTGCACGGCCTCTCCGGCGACCTTGGCGCCACCTACGGCGACACCTTCAGCAACGACCAGCACAAGATGCTGCGCGCCGACTACGT
>JACDJA010001650.1_pt1 | contig 18033 bp, 17 predicted proteins | sample 7449241 | NCBI WGS metagenome assembly JACDJA01 (sample SAMN14253289, study PRJNA609438) | sludge metagenome | isolation source: initial anaerobic sludge | collected 2018-12-20 | reverse complement strand
GATGAGCGAACTTACGAGCTTGTACCATTTATACTTGAGCACTTTGGCATAAAAAAACTAAAACTACTAACAAACAACCCAAAAAAGATAGACTCACTAGGCGGCATTGAGATAGTCTCAAGAGTTCCTATCATTATGGAGTCAAACCCTTACAATGAGAGCTATTTAAGAGTTAAAAAAGAGTCTATGGGGCATATGTTAGATGGATGATAGACTAAAAAACGATCTTGAGTTTTATAAAAAAACTCTACTAGAGTGGAACAAAACTCACAATTTAAGCGGTGCAAAAAATGAGAATGAACTAGATAGCTTCATAGAAGATGCACTCTACCCGCTTAGCTTCATAGCAAAACCAAAAAACCTCCTAGATATAGGAACAGGTGCTGGTTTTCCTGGACTTATTTTAGCGATGGCTCTTAGAGACACTAGTGTTACACTAGTTGAACCACTCGCTAAAAGAGCTAGTTTTTTAACATACATAAAGAGTAAACTAGCCCTTGATAATGTCAAAGTCATAAGAGATAGAGTGCAAAATGTAGAGCCCTTTGAGTACGATATGATAACTTCAAGAGCAGTTATGAGCACAAAAAAACTCTTAGAGATCTCAAAAAATCATCGTAGTAGTGCTACAACTTTGCTTTTTTATAAGGGCGAGAGAGTTTATGAAGAGGTCGATGAGAACATAAAACATAAAATCATCAAAACCAAAAACAGACACTATCTTTTAATAGGAGAAAATTTAGATGTTATTTAAAGTATTAGTTGTAGTTGCAGTTATATATGTGATATATAAGTTAGTTAAAAAAACTTCACCAATCACACAAGAAAAAGAGTCACCAACTAGTAAAAAAATAGGAAGCGATATGGTAGAGTGTCCTAAGTGTGGAGTTTTTTTTGAACAAGGGAGTGGAGTAAAAAAAGGCGTAGCTGAATTTTGCTCAAATGAGTGTGCTAGATGATATTTTTTGGGCATAGATTTATAAAAAATGAGTATTTTTATAGTGTTGCTAGTCAAGAAGCGGTTTTAAAAACCCCACCATCTTCTACTATATATATTGAATTTAGCGAAGCAAATTTAGACATCATAGAGTACACTAACTTAAACAATATGCCCCTAGCCCTAAAAGTAAACACTATAAGACAAGCACTTTATGGGGCAAGTTTTAAAGCTAAGTATCTAGTAGTTGAGAAAGATATAGCAAAAGATGTGCAAAATGTAGCTAACGAATATCTGCTAGATAGTAAAGTTTTGGTTATAATTCAAAATGAAGATGAGATAGAACAGATGGCACTTTTGGGCATAGATGGGGTCATATTTGCTGAGGCTATAGTAAAAACAGCTGGTATTTAGGACTAACTATAAATTTTTATGTTAAAATAATTTTTAGCATATTGGGAGGTGGCGGTTGTATAAGATAAATAAATTTTTTCTTCGTGCTATTCCTATATTTTTTTTCGTAGTTGTTGCTATTAAAATGGTCTACACATACTACGAGATCAAAGATCGTCAACTTGAGTTTGCAAAAAAAGAGTCGCAAGTTTTCAATGACTACTTTATACAAAACAGACTCTACTATCAAGGGCTTTTCACTAGCGGCAAAATTTCACTAGATGAAAACACACTAACTGCACTACCAGCTTATAGTGCTAGACCTATAGCCAAAAGCTTTAGTGATCTAAACCCGCTTGAAGCTATAATCAAAACAGTCTCAGACCGTCCTAGAAACAAACTAAACCAAGCAGATAAAGATGAACTAGAGGCTATAGATTACTTTAATAAAAACCCAAACAAAAACGAGTACTTTTCACAAGACAATAGCGAATTTTATCAGTTTGCTAAAGTTTTAAAAACCGAAGCAATCTGTTTAAAATGTCATGGTAAAAAAGAGGACGCACCACTTTTCATACAACAAAACTATAGCGAAGCATACAACTACAACTTAGGCGACATAAGAGGCATAGTAAGCATAAAAATCCCAAAATCAAAACTCGATGCATACTTTTTCAAAAACTTTAAAAAAGCGATGGTTTTTGACTTTGTGCTGCTTTTTGTACTATTTGCTGGAGTCTATTACATACTTAAAAACATAAGAAAAATGAACCAAAGCCTAGAGCAAAAGATCACACAAAAAAGCATTGAACTTAAAAATGTTTACCTAATCGATAGGCTAACAGGGCTTTACAATAGGCTAAAGCTACTAGAAGACATAGAATCACTAAGGGGTGTTAAAAAACTAGCTCTCATAAACATAGACTCCTTTTCAAACATCAATGACCTCTATGGCTACAAAATCGCCGATGCACTTTTGATAGAACTCTCGCAAAGATTAAAAGATAGTGCAAAAGATCTAAGTGTATATAAGCTTCCAAGCGATGAGTTTGCACTTTTATGCAGCGATCCTAAAGCATCGAGTGAGCAGTTTTATATATTTGTTTTTGATGTGATCAAAAAGATCGAAAACAGTGTCTTTAACATAGAAAATCAAACCATATTTGTCTCTTTTGGATGCGGGATCGCTATGGAGGAAGATAGTGTTCTCATAAAAGCAAATACAGCTCTAAATAAAGCCAAAAAAGAGTCAAAAAACATCGTGATTTATGATAATTCACTAGATAAAAAAGAGCAAAGTTCCATCAATATAAATATGCTTCACACTCTAAAAGATGCCATTGCAAATGATAGGGTTATGCCATATTTTCAGCCCATCTATAACACAAAAACCAACAAAATAGAGAAGTATGAAGCCCTAGTTAGACTCATAGATAACGATGGTAAAGTGCTTGTGCCATACCACTTTTTAGATATTGCCATAAAATCTAAACTGTATGAAGATATCACAAAAATTATGGTTGAGAAAACTTTTGAGTACTTTATAGATAAACCATATAGTTTTTCTATAAATCTATCTTACTATGACTTGCAAAATGAAAAAGTAGTTGCTTTTTTAGAAGAAAAACTTAGCAGTTATGACTCAAAAAGAGTGGTATTTGAGATTTTAGAGAGCGACAAGATAGAAAACTATGAAGAACTAAAAGAGTTTATGGCCCGTATGAAAAAATATGGATGCAGGTTTGCTATAGATGATTTTGGAAGTGGCTACTCAAACTTTTCTCATGTACTAGCCCTAAATGTGGACTTTTTAAAGATAGATGGATCGCTAGTTAAGTTTATAGCCACCGACAACAACTCAAGGGTTATAGTCAAAACTATCATAGGTTTTGCCTCAAATCTTGGCATAAAAACTATAGCAGAATTTGTCGAAGATAAAGACTCACTAGAGCTACTTCAGAAGATGGGTGTCGATTTTGTGCAAGGTTACCACATAGGCAAACCTAAAGATAGCATCGAGTAAGTTACGATTGAAATACTACAATGTAGCTCTACTGGGCAATAAAATAGAGCCTCTAACCTATGCTTCAAAGCTAGAGTTTGACTTAGGCGATGGAGTAGAAGTTCTACTTCGCGGTAAAAAAACCAAAGGTGTTATAGTAAAAAAAGTCAAAAAACCATCTTTTGAATGCATAAACATTGAGCAAAAAAGTGAGTTTTACTATGATGCCTCTTGGCTAGAATTGGCAAAATTTATCTCAACTTACTATATATGCTCTCTAGGCGAAGCACTAGGGATTATGGTGCCGCACAAAAGAGTAAAAAGTGAGTTTGAAACTTTTTACTCAAAGTGTTCAATCACACTATCTACAAAGCAACAAGAGGCTTTATCTTTTATAAAAAAACATAAGATTTCGCTACTCTTTGGCGATACAGGAAGTGGAAAAACTGAGATATTTATGAGCTACTTTGAGGATCTTTTAAAATCCAAAAAAAGAGCTCTTTTTTTACTTCCTGAGATCTCGCTAACCCCACAAATGAGTAAAAGATTAAAAGAGCATTTTGGTGATGAAGTGGTTTTTTGGCACTCAAAGCTTACAAAAAAACAAAAAGAGCAAAATTTAGAACTCATACATAATGGCAAAGCAAAAATAGTAGCAGGACCTAGGTCAGCACTCTTTTTACCTATTAAAGACTTAGGGCTCATTGTAGTAGATGAAGAGCATGATGATAGCTACAAATCTACTCAAACACCGCACTACAACGCTAGAGACCTAGCTATGTATATGGGCAAAATATTTAACATAAGCGTACTCTTAGCAAGTGCCACTCCATCTCTTAACTCCTACTATAAAGTGCCGCACTTTAGACTTAGAGGTAGCTATTTCAACTCAAAAAAAGAGTATATATATGAAAAAGCCTATGAGAGCCTATCGCCTTTAGTTCTAAGCCATATAGATCTATCACTAAAAAATGCCTCTCAAGTTATACTCTTTGTGCCAACTCGTGCCAATTTTAAGTATCTTTTATGTTCAAATTGTGGCCAGAGTGTAAAGTGTGATTTTTGCAGCGTAAGCATGAGTGTGCATACAAAACAAAACCTACTCAAATGCCACTACTGCAACGCCACAAAAGCTATACCCAAAAAGTGTAAAGAGTGCGGTAATGATGAGCTTGTAAGCTCAAGACTAGGAAGTGCTCAAATAACTAAAGAACTTAGAAAAACTTTTAAAAACGCTGTTATAGAGCAGTTTGATAGAGATGTTATAACCACACAAAAAAAGCTAACCCATGTACTTAGTCAGTTCAATGATAAAAAGATAGATGTACTAGTTGGAACGCAGATGTTAAGCAAGGGACATGACTATCACGGGGTAGATCTTGCGGTGATTTTGGGCATCGATAATATTTTAAGTATGCCAGATTATCGCTCAGCACATAAAGCTTTATCCACACTGCTTCAAGTTGGTGGGCGAAGTGGGCGAAGTGGCAGTGCTAAAGTCGTGGTGCAAACTCTAAATAGTGAATTTTTTTCACAATATGTTGATGACTTTGAGCTATTTTTAAAGGATGATTTAGAGCTAAAAAAAGGGCTTTATCCCCCATTTAAACGACTATCTAGGATAATTTTTAGCCATAAAAACGACATAAAGTGTGCAGAAGCGATCAATGAGATGGTTTTTAGATTTAAGAGTTTTAGTGATGTTGAGATCGTTGGATATGGTAGATGCTCTATTGAGATGTTATCACTAAAATATCGCTATGAGATACTGCTAAGAAGCGACAAAAGCTCCTCGCTTATAAAGGCGATACACGCTTGTTTGGTTGATGGAGCGATGGTTGATATGGATCCGCTAGAGTTTTTATGAATAATTTTCGCTAAACAAATTTCACTCTTATTTTTCAATCTTCTTTAAACTCCATGCAAGATTAAAAACCAGCCACTAAAACCCGCTCACAACTCGCCTAAAACATCGCCGTTATGGCATCTATCTCACTCCAGCTAGGTTTTCTAGCACTCTTTTTCACACTAAGTATATGCTCAATGTACCTAGCAAACATATCAGTTTCTATGTTCACCCTACTACCCACTTTATAGTACTTAAAACAAGTTTCGCTCATAGTGTGCGGGATAATGGTTAGCCTAAAGCTATCGCTAAAAACCTCATTTATAGTCAAGCTTACACCATCTATGGTTATGGAGCCTTTTGGGACGATGTAGGGCATATAAGAGCTATCTACCTCTACAAAAACATCATAAGAGGTGGCACTTTGTTTTATCTGTTTTATGACTCCTAGTGTATCCACATGCCCTTGAACCACATGCCCCTCAAACCTATCACCCATCATCATAGCAGGTTCTATATGTACCTCATTTTTGTAGTTCTCCATAGCCAAAACACTTTGACTCTCAGGCGATAACTCAACACTAAAACCATCATTATCTAGCCCTATAACAGTCAAACAAGCTCCATTTATAGCTATGGAGTCGCCTATGCTAGGCTTATACTTTGCTTTTATGCTTAGCTTTGAGCCATCTAAGCTTTTTACTTTTGCTATCTCTCTTATCAAACCTGTAAACATTAAAAAACTATACTCCCATCCTCTTGCATAGATCGTATGATCTCCTTAGCCTTAGCGTGTCCCTTAAATGCCGCCTTGCGACAATACTCAAGTGCCTTCTCATGATCCGCATCACACCCAAAACCAGTATCATAAAGTAGTCCCAAGTTGTAAAGCCCCTCAGCTAGGTCACCCTCAGCAGCCTTACTAAAACATATAAAAGCCCTTCGCTCATCACTAACAACGCCATGCCCATCTTTATATAGTACTCCAAGGTTATTAAAACACTCAAGATGCCCTCTTTTTGCACCCTCTTCATACCAAAAAGCAGCCTCGCTAAAGTTTTGCAAACACCCAAGCCCTCGCTCTAACATCAAAGCAACCTCATACATAGCTTGTGGAACCTCTCTGATGGCTGCTTCCATAAAAAGCTCATGAGCTCTAAATTGATCATGCTCCACACCACCTAAACCATTTAGGTATAGTATGCCAAGATTATAAAGAGCATAAGGCTCATTTGCTTCAGCAGCTTTTGTGTAAAGCTCTAGTGCCTTTGCTTCATCTTTACTCCCGCCTAGTCCACTTTGGTAAAGATAACCAAGAGATGTCATAGCTTGTGTGTTTCCATCTTCGCTTAGTTTTTCATAGAGTTTAAATGCACTCTCATAATCGCCACTATTAAAAGCATTGTGTGCTTGTTGTATCATTGTTTAAATCTTTCTTTATTTTAAAAATTTTATAAAAATGATACTCAAAAATGTTAAAATTCCTATTAATTTTAAATAAGTGAAAAATAATGAATTATGATGTAATAGTTGTAGGTGGCGGTCATGCAGGTATAGAAGCCTCACTTGCAAGTGCTAAAATGGGCTTTAAAACACTTTTAGTTTCTATGCTAGTTGAAAACATCGGTGCCACTAGTTGTAACCCAGCCATAGGCGGACTAGCAAAAGGACATCTTGTTAAAGAGATAGACGCACTAGGTGGAGTGATGGCTCTCATAACCGATGAAGCGGGGATACAATTTCGTGTGCTAAATGAGACAAAAGGTGCGGCTGTTAGAGGTAGCAGAGCCCAAATAGATATGGACAGATACAAAGTTATAGCAAGAAACATTATACTAAAAACCCCAAACCTAGAAGTTATACAAGAGATGGTTGATGAGCTTTTGTTTGAAGATAGAGAGATAAAAGGCATAAAAACAAACCTCTTAAATGAGTACTATGCCAAAAAAGTCATACTAACTAGCGGAACATTTTTAAAAGGTGTCATACATGTTGGCGAAGTTAAGCAAATAGGCGGACGCTACGGCGAACAAAGTGCACAAAATCTAAGCTCATCGCTACTAAAACTTGGCTTAGAACTAGGTAGGCTAAAAACAGGGACTTGCCCAAGAGTCGATAGCTCAACCATAGATTTTAGTGTGATGGAAGTTCAAGATGGTGATGAAGTGCCAAAACCTTTTAGTTTTAGAACCAACAAAGCCCTATTTGCAAAGACAAAAAAACAGCTCCCATGCTACATAACATACACAAACCAAAGCACTCACTCTATTATAGAGTCAAACTTTTACAGAGCCCCGATGTTTACAGGACAGATAGAGGGGCTAGGACCTAGATATTGCCCAAGCATAGAAGATAAGATAAACCGCTTCAGAGACAAAGAGAGACACCACCTTTTCATAGAGCCACAAACCGCACAAAATAGCGAATGTTACATAAATGGTATGAGTACATCTATGCCACCAGAAGTGCAACATATGATGTTAAAGTCCATAAAAGGGATGGAAAATGCCAAAATTGTTCGCTATGGTTATGCCATAGAGTATGACTATGTAGATCCAAGAGAGCTAAAGCATTCACTTGAAACTAAAAAGGTAAAAGGACTCTATCTAGCTGGGCAGATCAATGGCACAACAGGCTATGAAGAAGCAGCCGCACAAGGGCTAATGGCTGGTATAAATGCCGCACTCTCACTTCAAAACAAAGAGCCTTTAGTTCTTCGCCGCGATGAGGCTTACATAGGTGTGCTCATAGATGATCTAGTCACAAAAGGTACAAAAGAGCCATATAGAATGTTTACAAGTAGAGCCGAGTATAGACTGCTTCTTCGTGAGGAGAGTGCAGATGTTAGACTAAGCCACTACGGATATACTCTAGGACTACTAAGCGATGAAGATTATGCTAAAGTTGAGCAAAAAAAAGCAGACATAAAAGAGGCACTAGAGCTTCTTGAGAGTAGAATTTTCACGCCAAATAAAGAGTTTATAGCTTTTTTAGATAGCATAGGTGAAGAGAAAATTAGCGATACCATAAGTGCTTTGCATCTTCTAGGTAGAAAAAGTATGGACATACCTAAGATGTTAGCTATCGCTCCAGAGTTAGCCTCTTATAGTGAGTATATTCAAGAGGAAATTTTAACAGAAGCAAAATACTCAAGATATGTCCAAAAACAACTTCTTGAGATAGAGAAGATGAAAAAAAATCTAAAGATACTCATACCGCAAGATTTTGACTTCAAAAGCATAAGCGGACTTAGTCGTGAGATAGTTGAAAAACTAGAGAGATTTAACCCGCCATCTCTTCAAGCCGCCTCGCAGATAAGTGGCATAACCCCAGCCGCCATAGAGATCCTTCATATATATATAAAAATGAGATGCAAGATATGAAAAACTACTACTATGTTCACACAGGGCACAGAGTTGGGCTAGATCGTTTTAGGAGAGCTTGTGCCATTGTTAGCTCACTTCCCGAGCTTGACATCACACTTCTTTGTTCAGATTTTCGCATAGCCTCAGAGGCAAAAAACTATGGTGTGCAAAAAGCAGTTGGCATCGATGATGTTAGAAACATACCAAAAATTGCCAAAAGATGGGACAATCTCATATATGATTCACTAGAAGCAAACCCCATAATGCTAGAAGATATGAGATCTTTTTTCACAAACTTCATAAGGCTTAGCGACAATTTAAACGACCAAAAAGCACACAATGAGCACATCATCTCACCATACTTAAGTGGTGATGGCATCTGTAATGGCATCGCGGTAGATCCTAGATACTTTGGTTCATTTAAAAAAGAGATAGAAGTAGGTTTTTTCTTTGGCGATGATGATTATGAAAAAGACTTAGAGAAAAACTTAGGCTTTTTAGATGGGCTTGATGTGACTTTAGGGCTTGGTTATTACTACTTTTTAGATTATGAAGATATGTTAAAAAACCACTTCAAAAAACACTATGAGTTTGATGAATATAGCGATTTTATCACAAAAACGAATATCCTCATAACCGCTTCACCTCAAAGTGTTTTTGAATCACTTGCAAGTGGTGGCCGACCAATATATATACTTAGGGAAGATTATCCGCAAGAATTTTTACCACTTTTTGAGAAATTTGGGGTAAGCATTGTTAAAAATTATGATGCTATGTTATTAAATGATATATTAAGCACCATAAATGAGAAAAAATTAGATCAAATTGAGCAAAATAGTAACAAAATAGCAACTTTTATAAAAGATATCTTAGATTAAATTTAACTAAAAGTTATTTAATATATAATAAGCTTTTGACTAAATCAAGTTAAGTTAAATTTTAACAAAACTTGATAAGTTATATATCAAAAAGAAAGAGAGCTAAAAGATGCAAAACAGTAGCCGTAGAGGTTTTATGGGGAAAGCATTTGGTGCCGTAGCAGGTATTGGTGCAGTTGGTTCATTGGTAGCTATGAAAAAGTCTTGGGATCCACTTCCAAGTGTAAAAGCTGCTGGTTTTACTACCCTTGATATGTCCGATTATCAAGAGGGTGTTATCGTTACAGAAAAATGGAGAGGTAAGCCAATCTTCGTTCTTAAAAAAACTCCTGAAATGTTAGCTAAGCAAACAGACAAACAAAAAGCTAGAGATATTGTTGTGGGTGATGCTCACTATATGGTATGTATAGGGCTTTGTACTCACCTAGGATGTATTCCAGCTTACAACCCTGAAGAAGAGGGCTTTTTATGTGCGTGTCATGGTGGAAAATTTGACTGGTCTGGAGATGTTACAAAAGCTCCACCTCCAAGAGGATTTGACATACCACCATTTAGAATAGATGGCAATAAAATGATATTAGGTGAGAGTGGTCCAGAGTATGAAGCTATGCTTAAAAACGGCGTAACACTATAAAAAAAAGGGGGAGTAATGGCACATTTTACTAAAGCAACTAGCATTAAAGATTGGTTAAATCAACGCTTAGCTATAGAAAAAGTTGAAAAAGTTATGGCATCAGAGTACTGGATACCAAAAAACATCAACTTTTTATGGGCAATGGGTATGGTACTTGCGATAACATTCGCACTACTTTTAGTTTCAGGAATTTTCCTTTTAATGTACTATCAACCAAATGTACACACAGCATTTGATAGTGTAAACTACACCATTATGCGTGAGGTTGACTTTGGATGGTTATGGAGACATGTTCACGGTGTTGCGGCATCTGTTGTCTTTTTAGTTATCTACATCCATATGTTTACAGGTATCTACTATGGTTCATACAAAAAAGGTCGTGAGATGATCTGGATCTCTGGAATGTTACTATTTGTAACTTTTTCAGCTGAAGCGTTTTCTGGTTATATGCTTCCATGGGGACAGATGAGCTATTGGGCTGGTATGGTTATTACTAACATATTTAGCTTAGGTGATCTTCACTTAAATGGTTTAGTTGAGTGGATAAGAGGAGACTACATCCCAAACCAAGCATTCTTAAATCGTTTTTTTATGCTTCATGCACTGCTTTTGCCTTTAGCTATTCTAGGACTTATAGGACTACACTTTGCTTCACTTCGTATCCCACATGTTAACAACCAAGATGGTGAAGAGATAGACTTTGATGCTGAAGCTAAAAAATACCTAAGTGGCGATAAAAAAGGCTCAAAAGTTATAAGATTTGCAAATGACTTTATGAGTAAAGATATTATGGTTGTTGGAATCTTTTTAATATTTTTCTTCTATCTAGTATTTTTTCACTTCGATTTTGCACTAGATCCAGTAAACTTTGATCCAGCAGATCCACTAAAAACACCTGCTCACATCTACCCTGAGTGGTATTTCTTGTGGTCATATGAGATCCTAAGACCGTTCCCTGTAAACATAGGGCTTGTTGCTTTTGGTTTTGCTCAAGTTATCTTTATGCTTCTACCATGGTTAGACAGAAGTCCAAATGTTGCTCCAGCTAGTAAAAGAGGAATTTTTAGATTATGGTTTTGGGCTATGCTTTTAGATATGATAACACTTACTGCTATGGGTAAATTACCGCCTGAGGGTATTTTTAGTACGATAGGACTAGTAGCAGCACTACTTTTCATCGCACTATGGATACTATTACCAATAGTTACAAAACTAGAAAAAAAGATATAAGGAGAGTAGAATGAAAAATAAAGAACCTTTAATACTAATAGTAGTTGTAATATTCACTCTTCTTACATACTACCTAGTAGAGCCTTATGCTCACTCACAAATGCACAAACATGTAGCAAGTCAAGGCTTCTCATATAGTGACTTGCCAGCCATAACAAAAACAGGTGATGCCACTAATGGTAAAGAGCTAGTTTTAGGTGCTGCTGCTTGTAGCGGTTGTCACTCTATAAAAGCTGCTGGTGTTGAACCAACTATGGAACCAACTATGGCAGCAGGTGCTTATGGTGTTAACCCGCCAGATCTAAGCAATGCTGGAGCACTATATGATGCTAAATTTTTAGCAGATCTTATCAAGAACCCAGCTCATGCACTAAAAGTTGAGCATAAATTTGATCCAGCAAAAGGTCAAATGCACCCAATGATCGCATTTGCAGGTGCAGGTGGAGACCTAGAACAAGAGGTAGCAGACATTGTTGCATACCTACAATCTATTGCTCCAGCTGATGTAACTCCAAAAGATGCGTTTGACAATGCTTGTGGTAGATGTCATGCTCTAAAATATGAAAACTGGACACAAATCGGTGAAAAACCATCGTTTAAAGATCCAAAAGATGGCCTAAGATTTGACATATCTCTACTTGAATATCAAGAGCACTTAAGCAAATACATGGGTAAACTTCCACCAGATCTATCAGCTTATTATAGATCAAGAAGTTTAGATTTCTTAAACACATTCATAGAAAACCCACAAAGCCAGTTAGCAGGTACTGCTATGCCAAGAGTTGGTATAAAACCTGAGATAGCACAAAAAGTTATTGAGCACTTAGCTGATGCTGGTGATACTAAACGCCACGAAAGAAGCGAAATCGGACTCAAAGTTATGATTTTCACAGTTGTGTTTGCACTATTTGCACTACTATGGAAAAAACAAATCTGGAGAGATCTACACTAAGATCCCTCCACCGTTTGGCAACGGGGCTTTAACCCCGTCCACTCAACACTCAACACTCAACACTCAACACTCAACACTCAACAATTTACGATTTACGATTTACATATATAATACCACTCATGAAACCAAAAAAACAAAAACACAAAAAACCAACCCCATCACAAAAACAAAAGCTCACCACGGCGGCATACTCCTCCCGCATCAAAGCTCTCATAGTCGATATGTTCATGATCTATGCACCCATACTATATATACTAACCTATGTTTTCATGGGCTCCAAAGAGAACTTCCTAGCCTCAAATCTAGCCCCACTCATAGCCGTTACTATTTACGGGCTCATCAGTGCTATTTTTGTTGCAAAAAAAGCCCAAACCCCTGGCAAAAAAGCATACGACATAGCAATAGTAGATAGCACAAGCCACAAAAACATATCTTTCCTTAAAGCATTTTGTAGGTTTTTTATGTTTTTAGTAAGTGCAACAACTCTCATAGGAGCACTCATACCACTATATAGAGCAGATGGACGCTCACTCCACGATCTAGTATGCAAAACCATAGTCATAAAAAAAGGCTAAATAGATCATCTATTAACTTTTTGTTGGCTTTTTTATCAAAGAACTATCAAAAAGTTAACAAAAAACAATAAAAGTTGATGTTATGCTCAATAGTTAAGCAATCTTTAAAAAAATGGAATGTAAAATATACATCGTCATAATGATACATATAAAAAGAGGTAATACCGTGTGAATGGTTAAGCCAAATCGATCTTTTTATAGACAAACTAGGAGAGAGAATGAAAAAGATAGTAAAAATGTCACTTGCTGCATCTATGCTAATGGGTGTTAGTAGTGTTAGTCTTCAGGCTGCGGATATACTAACTAACATCAAAGCTGATGGTCAAATCAGAGCTAGATACGAAAGAGTAGATATGTCTAACAACAATGCAAAAAATGCTAACGCTTACACAAACCGTTTAGCAGTTGGTGTTGGTGCTGATATTGCTGGACAAGACTGGGTTAGCGTTTATGCTCAGATGACAAATGTTAGTTCGATCAGTGATCACTATGGTTATGCTGGAAACCCTCGTGGTTATGATATAGTTAATGATGGTAAGCAAACTCGTCTAACTCAAGCTTATGTAGATCTAAAATATGCAGATACTCTACTAAGAGTTGGTCGCCAAGCTGTCAATCTTGACAACCTAAGATTTGTCGGTTCAGTTGACTGGAGACAAATGCCTCAAACTTTTGATGCTATCGCTTTAGTTAATAGCAGCATCAAAAACCTAGGACTTTTAGCTGCTTATTTATCTCAAGTAAACCGTGTTGATACTGATGATGGCATCCCTACGCTAGACACAAGTTCTCTTGTACTACATGCTTCATACCAAATCATCCCTGAGCTAAACATAACAGCATATGACTACATGATCGGTGCTGGTACAGCTGCTACTGAGTTAGGTGCTCATAAACTACCAGGTCGAGGTATAGGTTTTGATACATATGGTATATTTTTAGATGGTAAAACCAAACTATCTGAAGACACAAGTATAAGATACCGTGCAGAGTATGCAAGACAAAAAGATCCAAGCATGAAACTAGATAGTGCTTATGGTAAAAGCTACAATGTTAAAGCTGATTACTATGACTTAGAACTAGGTGTGGATGTAAAAGGTTTCTTAGCATGTGCACAATATGAAGTACTAGGTGCAGACACTAAAAATGGTAAGGCATGGTCATTCCAAACTCCTCTAGCAACACTACATGCACACAATGGTTGGGCTGATGTATTTGGTGGAGTTATGGGAACACCACTAGAGGGTCTTGAAGATCTAAATGTTTCACTAGGTTATAAAAGCGATGCCTTTGGACTATTTAAAGTTACTTACCATGACTTCTCATCTAACAAAAAAAGTCTAGACTACGGTCATGAGGTAGATGCAATGTACACTAGAGCTATCCCTGGCGTTAATGGTTTAACTGGTATGTTAAAATATGCTAACTTCAAAAAAGATAGTGGGCTAACCAAAGCAACGGATTTTGGACTAAACGGGCTTGGTAAAAACAGTGTTCAAAAATTCTGGGCGATGCTAGATTATAAATTCGCTACAAAATAACTCCTCTTTTTATTCCAAGAACCTTAGGTTCTTGGAACTACTCACTTTTGACACTTGCTTTGGTAACGGGTTTTAACCCACTCTTTTTTGTTTTTCGTTTGCTGTTTTTTGTTATCCCTCAGGTAACGGTACTTCAGTCCCACTAAGATCAGTTTAGCTCTTTATGGTTATTTTGGTCTTGTAATTTTGACTTCATTAAACTCCATGCAAGACTGAAGTTTGCTTACCAAAAAGCACTCAACTTTTGGGTCTAAAAGCCTTTATGACATCTTCGTTTGTTTTTATGTAAGCCCCACCGATTAGATCCAAACAGTATGGCACCGCAGGAAAAACTGCATCTAAGCACTCTCTAATGGACTTTGGTTTACCAGGTAGGTTTATGATGAGCGACTTACCTCTGATCCCAGCACTCTGTCTTGAGAGTATCGCGGTTGGAACATGTTGCAAACTAACCTGCCTCATAAGTTCACCAAAGCCGTGAAGCATTTTTTGGCAAACCGCTTCCGTTGCTTCTGGGGTTACATCTCTTAGAGCTGGTCCTGTTCCACCTGTTGTTACCACTAAAGAGCAACTAGCGACATCGCAAAGTTCTATCATTGTGGCTTCTATGATATCTTGTTCATCTGCTATACATCTATAAACTATCTCAAATTCGCCATCAATGTACTCTCTCATCGTATTTTGTATGGCAACGCCCGAAATATCCTCATAAATCCCTTTACTAGCTCTATCACTAGCTGTTATTACACCGATTTTTAGCACTGTTTTACTCCTAAGAAATGATTTGCATCTTTTATATAAGTTATGGTAGCAAAAGGTAGAAAAAACTCTCTTGCACTATTTGCATTTATGATAGCATCAAGACCACCTAGATAAACTTCTATCTTAACACCACTACTACTTATGAAACTAAGCTCATCTTCACTCCAAACATACTCCAAAAGCTCTAAAAGCTCATCTTCGCTACTACTAGATAAGCTCACTTCTTTCACCTCGTATGGCGAAAATGAGTTTTTTATAAAGTTCTCTATGTAGGACTTTTTATCTTTTTTATAGCCAAGCATCTGGAGTTTTTTGAACTTCATATCACGATCTTGAAAAAAAGCAGGTGAGAAAAGTTGCAACCTATCGACTCTCACTCCACCCCTTAAAAGCTCTATGGTTTTTTTTGTAGCCCCAATCGCCCCATAGCTAAAACCAGCCACACAAAGCTCACTCTCATCTAAAAAATCTTTAAAAAATTGCTCATCGTTTGTGAGTGAAAAACCGCTATAAAATCTCATCTAAAAGCTTTAAAACCTCATCTTTACTAACACTTTCTCTCTCTCTTAAGATAAGCTCGATCTTATCTATAACCTCTATATGCGAAGCCACAAACTCCCTACACTCACCTTGAAGCCTAAGCAAAAGCTCATTTTCATCAAGGCTAACTAAGTTCTCTCCCATCCCAAAGCTATGGCTCATATCATAAACAATGTTCTTTGCCTCATCAAGATCGCTCTTAGCACTACTTGTATGTTCGCCATACTTTAGCTCACAAGCTACTATGCCACTAAGAAGCATTTTTACACGATTTTCTAGCTCATATTTTATGAGTGGCTCATCGCTTGATGGAGTTAGTTTTTCATTAAAAAGCATCAATTTTTCAAAAGGTATGTCAAAAAATGTAGCACTAAGAGCTTTAGCCGCTTGGTAAGTTAGAAGCAGTTTTTTTTGCTCATCACTCAAAACTAAAACCCTTTTTTTACCAAACATCACTTTGTCTTTTATGGCAAAAAAGTGCTCATTTGTCACCTTTATCTCTTTTGATCTTATCGCTAAAAGTGAGGCTTCATTTACTAGTGCGGCTAGTGCGGCACCATTAAAACCAACACTCATAGTTGCCACCACATCGACATCTACACTATTTGGAACATTTGCTAAATATTTTGAGACTATCAAGGCTCTCTCTTTTTTTGTTGGAAGTTCCACAAAGATCCGTCTATCGAACCGCCCTGCTCTAAGAAGTGCCGCATCTAGTACATCTATGTTGTTTGTAGCGGCTATGACTATGACCCCGCTTGAGCTCTCAAAACCATCCATCTCGGTTAGGAGTTGATTTAGTGTTGCCTCTCTCTCATCGTTTCTTGTGCCATCTCTTTTTTTACCGACCGCATCTATCTCGTCTATGAAGATGATAGAGGGTGTGTTGTTCTTAGCTGCCACAAAAAGCTCATGAACTCTTTTTGCTCCCATACCGACATATATTTGCACAAAAGAGGCACCACTTTGATAAAAAAATGGTACATCAGCAGCATTTGCCATCGCTTTTGCTATCATAGTTTTTCCAACCCCAGGAGGTCCAACCAAAAGCACACCTTTTGGCATTCTAGCACCAAAGTTTTTGTACTTTTTTGGGTTTCTCATAAAGTCTATGATCTCCTCTAGTTCGCTCTTAACATCGCTAATACCACCGATGTCATTAAATGTCACACTACTTTTTATGGGCAGTATCTCACTACTTGCATCTTCACTAGTTGCTGTTTTTTTAGTTGTCAAAACTTCAGTTTTTCGCTTGATTTTTAGTAGATAAACCCCCACAGCTACTGCTAAAAGCATAAGCGAAACAAATATATAAATCATAGTGTCATAACTGTTTTTAACTCTTACTTTATGGTCTATAAACATCTGAGCATTTACTTGAGAAGATGGGATCTTGTAAAGATTGTTATCTGTTTTTATATAGACATAATCATCAGTTGCCACTATGTTTTTTATGGGTTTTGACTCTAAAATAGACTTAGCTTCATTTAGTGTAATATCATCTGCATTATCTCTAAAGATGGCAAAAAGCAAAAGCAGGGTTATAAAAAGTGTCGATATGATTAAAAGTGTTTTATTTGATCTAAAATCTAGCATAGTTTAACTCATCTCCTACCTCAAAATTCTCTATATTTACCCAGTTTCCAGCTAGTTCCTCATCACTTTTTATGGCAATTTTGTTAAAGTGCTGATCATACCCAATGGCATAGCCATCTTTATAGCTCTCCACCAAAACATCTAAAGCACCACTAAAATCTCGCCTAAAATTGTAGTTTTTCTCTTTTATGATCTGCTCTAGCTCATGAAGCCTCGCCTTTGCAACAACTCCATTTACATCTATTTTCATAGCAGCAGATGGAGTGTTGTCTCTTGGAGAGTATGTAAAAGCGTGTATGTGAGTTAGTGGAAGTGCCTTTACATTTTGCATAGCCTCTAGCCAGATCTGCTCACTCTCACCAGGGTGAGCTACTATAAAATCACTCCCAATGGCAAAACCTTTTGATGATAAAAGCTCAAAAAGTTCTCTATCTTGTTTATATACATTTCGCCTATTCATAAGCTTTAGCATCTTTGGTGAAGTGTGCTGAAGTGCTATGTGTAGGTGTCTCTCTAACCACGGCTCATCTAGTATCTCTTTAAACTCATCATCTACTTGAAGTGGTTCTATGCTTCCTACTCGGATTCGTCTAACTCCTCTAGTGTTAGCTATTTTTTTCATTAAAGCAGCTATGGAGGTGCCACTATCTACACCATAACTTCCAACATTTGTACCCGTTAGTATAAACTCACCATATCCATGTGAGGCTAGTCTGCTTATCTGATCTAGCACTTTTTGCTCACTCATACTTCTAGCACCGCCCCTAACTTGGGGGATAATG
>JACDJA010001646.1_pt1 | contig 18073 bp, 34 predicted proteins | sample 7449241 | NCBI WGS metagenome assembly JACDJA01 (sample SAMN14253289, study PRJNA609438) | sludge metagenome | isolation source: initial anaerobic sludge | collected 2018-12-20 | reverse complement strand
CTTAGGAGAAGAACAACCGCTAACAGCCGTTTGGCTCAATGGCGGGATTGTTTTGTCTTTGTCCATATTGTTTTTAATTTAAAAATTAGTGTATGTTTGTTGTGTTTTAGGCTTAAACTCCGCCACTAAGCCAACCGCCACATCGTTATGCCCAATGCTAAGCGACATCGTTAATATTGACAGCATATCCTTTATCAATAAGTCCGAGAAAATCAAACTTCCATTCAGCAAGTTGTTTTCTAACATTATATGGCAACGTATTCATGTCTCTGTAATCCTTTGACGAATATCCTTCGTGATGGATATACTCTTCGTTTCCGTGCTTATGATACCAAAATTTGAACTTATAGTTATCATTAACCAATCTGTATGCTTCATCTCTTGTAAGTTCTGACATTGGGCGTAATCCAAATATTTTAACTACACCGTTTTGCATAGCATAATTAAAATGCCTATCAAATCCATTTTCAGAAATATTAAAAATGCTGGCACTTGAATTATTTACGCCAATCATTTTCCAATCAACCAAAACTTCCAATCCGTAAGGAAGATAAATTGATAGGTGTTCCCAAGTAAGCAATGGGCATAACACTGTATTGCCAATAGTGGCATTGAAGTTTTTCTTATCTGTATTTGTCATAATATTAAGTTTTGTTTGTTATTTGAAATTAATTTTTTAGTTGTGCCACCATCGGCAATACTCGGAACGTTAGCAGTAATGCCAGCCGACCCACAAGCCGACTGACATACCACAATAATTTTAGTATCTAAGATTAACCTTTTCACGTCTGCGATAGTTGTAAATTTCTTCAATCAAAGAAACATACTGCTTACTGTCGTTACAGTCGGTTAATGATGAAGGTTGGTTTTTTACTTTTTGCAAAAATTCCGTAAATTCAAATTGTGGTTTATCAAATAAGTAAAGCATAGCATAAACAAATGCTCTGCGTTTAAACCCATCGTAAATATCTTTAAATAACCATATTTTTTCCGCACGATGTTCTGCTTCCTCTAAATGGGTTATTTTAAAGTTTCCATTTTTGAAATCTTCAAATATATTGCCACCTCCTGTATTAACACCGGTGAGCATTGCCATACATTCGTTATGACCTAACTGATATTTTTCTTTGAACTTCTTATATTGCAAATAGTTTTTATTACCCAAGTTGCAATAACCAGTCAAATAATCATCAGCATTCCATGTCTTTGAATTTTGGTTTAAAACGTGAACTTCGTTTAACCCATAGCCATTACAAACTATGTAATGCAATGGCAACTTCAATTCTTTTACGCATTCAAATCTATGTTGTCCATCAATTATCTCATACTTTTCATTCACAATAATTACCGTAAACAAGTAGTTTTCAGAGAATGATTTCTTTAACCTTGATAAATGTATCAGGTTTTTGTTTCTGTTACCTTCAATCGGTTTGAATAGAAAGTAATCTGTTGTTGTGTGAACTTGGTTACTGTGCTTCACCATTGGTTCTGTTTTTAAATTATTCACTTGTTTTAAGTGGGTTTTATAACTCCGCCCAGAAGTTTTATTTTAATTCGAGAAAGGCACTACTGCTAACAGCGGTTTTGTGCAAGCTGCCCGACCGCTCAATGCCAACGCTTCGCAGCCTGACACAAAGCCGCAAACCGTTATAAGCCATTTTCGTAACGACCTAAAACCAACTGCGGAATAATACCTGTGTTTTCCTTTTCAAAGAAACTTTCATCGTATTTAAAATCAACAACCATCTTTTCATCGGACTGCCAATTTCTACCAAAATCTTCAATAGTTAATTCAGCATTATATTTAACTAACAATGCTTTTAATTCATTGTAGAAAGATTGTTGTTTTTCAATTGTAGAAGAAAAACGGCTTATAACACCATCTAATTTATGGCTACCTATGTTTCTTTCGTTTATTCTACCGTTTTTCATATCGTTTGTTTTTGAATTACTCTACAAATATAATGTGAATAATTGTAATATGCAAGTAAATTGACTAATATTTTAATAATAATTGTAAAATAAATAATAAACGAGGCATAACAACGTGTATAAAACATAGCCAATCAAGGTTAGTGTTTTATAATCAAGTGTTGTGCGTGGCTACGTTTTATACACGCAGCCGTTATCGGCAAGCACTACTGAGTACTTCCAAACATAATTCTCGTGGAATTATAGACCGTTCATAACTACCTTTTCGCCCTTGCGTTCCTGTCTTACTGCCTCTCGGTGCAGGTTGGTGATGACAATTTATGTTTCCGTTGTGACAAATTGGCCTTGGTTGCCAATCTTTACTGTTAGTCCATATATCCGTTGGCTTTGCTCTATCATCACCATATTGGCAATACCATATTGTGTGCCTTTTAAATTCTTGCATAAATGGCATTTTACGGAGCATGCCTCTTGGGTTTTCAATAAAGAATACCATATCTGGATTTACTTTTAGCCATTCTTTTATAAGTCCGATAAAATGCTGATTTACTTGATCGCACTTTTTAGCGTATTCGCTTTTCGGCTCAATACTATTTGTTCTATGAGTTGAACAAGCTGCAATTGAATAAGTAGTACAATCTGGAGATGCCCAAACCACATCAGGGATAAAAGGCACATCGCTTGTTTTCATTTCGCCAATATCAATAGCCAAATTAATACCTTCAAAGTTTTGCCAATCAACGGAAAAAACATTCATTCCAAGTTCATCACCAACCTTTCCAACGCTTCTCGATCCAGCGAAAAGTTCCAGTAAATTACCCGTGCCAGCCGATAACACGGGTTTGGCAAAATGGCTGTTTAGTTCTTCTATCAACATTCGTTTTTAATTTTAATGTTTAGTAATTCTATTTAGCTTCAAGTTCAGCCACTTCGCCAAGCCCGAAAACGTTAGCTTCAATTGCCCCTTTTTTTAGAGGACACAGAGGAAGATTTTTTAATTTTTGCCCCACGCTCCTTTAAATGAGAAAGTAAAACTGTTTCAATATAGTTGTTCAAATTGCGGTTATCCTGCTTTGCAAGTTCCGCAAGTGAAGCAAGGAGGTTGCCATTCTCCTTGCTCGGTCTGAATGTTAGTGTTTCGTATGCCATTATGCCCAAAGTTTTTTAGCTAAATTCAATTTCTTTTCTGCCTCGTTCATATCTTTTTTTGCATAGGTCAAAGAATACGAATGGCTTCTTTCAATAGTTCCGTTCTTCAATCCTTCGTGCTTCATTTTTGCCTTTTCAAATTCAAATTCATAAAACTCTATACTTTCAGGCATTGAAAGATTTATTGTATTTGCTTTATCTGCCCAATAAGCTACACGGCTTTCATATTCATCAGCTTTCTTTGAAAACTCAACCGATTTACTCATTCTATTATGGTTTCTTTCAATCAAAGCCCTGTGTCTTTTTTCGCTGTGATGTCCTATTTTTATCGGCTCTGCTAATGCTAAAAAATCCCTGCCCTCATTTGATGCCTCATAATATTGGGTGCTTTTCTTTTCAGCATTTAACGCAGCACCTTGTAATCTTTCGGCTTTTTTCTTCGCCCACTCTTGCACATTAAACCCATCAGCACGAACGATTGAATAAAAGTATTCTCCATTCTTGCCCCGTCCAATAAGATTGAACACTATACAATCGTTTTCTTTTCCATACTTTGTTTCTACCTGAATAGTTTCGCCCTTTTCGTGCATCTCTGTGCATTTAGCTAAAAATACATTTGGTATGTATTTGTGATAAGTGTTTTTTGTAGTTTCCATTTTATTTAGTTTTATTGTTTGTGTTATTTTATACTACAAATGTAACACAATAGTTTCAATTAGCAAGGGTTATTTTTGTTAAATATCGTAACTTGTTGATAATCAAATCAATTAAATTCAGCCCACCCTTCGCAAAAATTAAAAAATCAGAGAACACAGAGGTAAAAAAGGGGCAACTAAAGCTAACATCGGCTATGACGCAATAAAAAAATTCTTGTTTATTTTTCATTGGTATTTTTTTACTGACGCATAGCCGTAACCGTTATAAGCCATATTAAGACGGCTTCGATTGAGAGTTTTCGACAAGTTTTTTAAGTTCATCTTGAATAAAGTTTTTTAGGTCTTTATTCGATTTTACTGCAAGAATTTTGAGTTCTTGCAGTATCTCTTCGGGTATGTCTATTATCTTTTTCATTATGCGTTTTTATTTAGTTCAGTAACATAATTATCAATCCAATTTTTTAATTCGTCTGTAATGCCACTTATTGTAACCGACACATTGACTGTACCCGAACCAATAGTATGACCCATTAACGATTTCCTTGACCAACTTTTTGCGAAATTTTCAGCCATTTGTATTGTTGGAAATGTTAGTGTTGCAGTCATAATCGTATGTTTTATTTGTTATTAATTATGAAGCAAAGATATATTATATATATGATATATGCAAATAAAAAATGATTTATTTTTAATTTATTTTACTTCTAATTGATAATCACACAAATACGGCTTATAACAACGTATATAAGCAATGGCACATAAGCGGTGTAACTAATTTTAAAGTGTGTACAAGTGCCACTGCTCATACACGAACCGTTATACGCAAGCACTACATTTCGTTTCCAAAGATAGTTTGTGGTTCAAAATTTTTATTAAAATCTGCCACCCTCTTTAAAATAATATCGTAATACTTTTGTTCTTTTTCCATTACTATAAATTGTCTATTAGTATTCAAACAAGCAATAGCAGTAGTTCCGCTTCCTGCTGTGTTATCCAATACCGTTTCACCTTCATTAGTGTATGTTTTAATAAGATATTCAAACAAGGCAATAGGCTTTTGAGTTGGATGCTTACCTCCCTCACCACCCTTAAACGGAGTGGCAAAGTATTGTATTGTTTTTGGAAATCCATCTGTTACGTCAATATGTCTTTTTACTTTTTTAAAGTCATTATAAACATCAGCCTTTACATCAGCACCGCTATTTGTCCTTTTGTCTAAATAACTTTTCTTTATCATTTGTGGGTTATATGTACTTTGCTTTTTGTAAAAAACTAATATGCTTTCGTGTTGCCTTAATGGTTGCTTCTTGCTGTTTAAATGCCCTGTTGGGTGCGATTTTTGCCATATCCATTCATACTTAAATATCTTTGTATTACTCATTACTAAAAGACTTGAAAATGGCTGCGTAGCAGTTAATACTATTGCTCCATTATCTTTTATCACTCTTTCATATTGCTTCCAAAGCAAATCCAAATCAATTATACTATCCCATTTACATTGCGTTGTTCCATAAGGCAAATCACAAAGTATCATATCAATACTTCCGTTTGCTATACCCTTCATAAGTTCCAAACAATCTCCTAATAATATTTCTTTTTTGCCCTCGATCATTTTAATAAAAATTTTGTTTCGTGTTTCAATTTAAGTTTATCGTTTAATCAACCGTGCCAGCGTATAACAGCGGTTTTGCGGCATTAAAACGACCGCCAAGCCGCAATACGTTAGCTGCAAGTGATGGACACCGCAACCAAGTGGTCAATTACTGATTTAATTTCCTGCCAACGCTTTTTGTGAAATTCAGCAGTTGAAATCAATCTACTTATTTCAGGTGGTTCACTTTCATTCTTCCATCTATCTTGTGGATATTTTGAAAAATGTAATGATACATTCATTTCAGCCGAAAGAATTTCAACAGCTTCCTTGATAGCACCAGCAGCTAACAAGGGTTTGGCAATATTGCCGTTCTGTTCTTCGTTTGACATTTTATCTATAATTTAAAAAATTGTACTTCTATTTAACTTTTCGTTTCGGCAACATCGCCAAGCACCAGACCGTTATATGCTATGCTGTGCGACCAGTTCCGTAATTTCATTATCCCAGGGGCAAACAGACACAAAGCCGCAAAACGTTACCTGCTATGCCTTAAAGACAAGTGACATATCTAATACGGCACACTCCTGACCATCATCATAAGCTATATACCATTCTGAAACTTCGGGGTAATCTTCGTTTTTGTGAAGTGTACCATAAAATCTTTGCGGAGCAAAAGTTTCTACATCATAATCATATGAATAAACTCTATCTCCTTCGTGCAATACCTGACCATCACCATCAATAGGTACAGCAGGTAACACACGTTTGGCGTCATAAAGATTGAGTATTTTATACTTTTTTGTCATTTGATTTTCTTATTTCGTTATTTTCTAAGCAAAAACATATTATACCATATAATTTTATCATAAAACCTCTCTAATCTTGTCTGCCAAATCGCACGGATACCTGTCTAATAGCGACAATACCAGTTTCAGTTTGCTTTGTTTTCTTCTTTTGTGGTTCTCTGATTCCGAATATTCCCAAATTGTCACGCTTTTATTAGTAATGTGGTCAACCTTTTTGCCAAAGGACATAACATTAGGTTTCAGTTCGTTAATGCGACCTGAAACGGTAGAAGAAGGCAATTTAAGCAACCTTGATAGGTCATTGATAGAAAGTCTACCATGATCTTTTAATGCGCTAATAATGCGCTGTTGTTGCTTATTTTTCGCAGTAAGCGAATGGTAAGCATCGTTTCTGTTTTGAATTGAAATTTGATCCATTGTATTTAATTGTTTAATTAGTTAATAATACGATTTCATAATCTTTGCCGTTAATTTTCGCATAAATCTGTTACATCTATATTAATTTCTTGCGAGATTACAGTCAATGCGGTTATGGTAGTTAGCATGATGTTGTTTTCGTCCAAATACCTCTGTATAGTAGGAGCACTTTTGTTAAGTGCAATTTGCAATTTTGCCTTGCAGATCTTACTATTCCTAATTTGCTTTAATGTTTTTTCCTTTAATTTTGACATAATAAATTATTTTTGTTTGCAAATATAAACACTTTTTCTGATAATGCAATAAAAATAAAAAAAATACAATAAAATAAAATAATTGTTTGCGTATTTAAAAATAATAACTATATTTGCATAAAATTAAAACAATGAAATACGAAATTAACGTAGCAGAACTAACTGCAATTTATCCGCATAACAAAAATGCAATCACATTAGAGGTGGAAGTAGATAGCTTAGAGGACTTTGCACATTCAATCTTTAATGGCAGAAGCGACAATAAAGATTTTAATGCACAACGGATAGCATTAGTTAAAAACATGATAAGTAGCTTTATCGATGGTGTTGACACAAAAAATAGGGAGGATTTTTTTCAGCATATATTAGAAATGTTGGAAGACGAAAAAAGGATTATATTAGAGGATAGAAATTTGTTTTTTTGATGAGAATTTTAATTGGCATAGATCCTGACGTAGAAAAAAGCGGTGTCGCTTATTATGAAAGTGACACTAAGAAGTTAGAACTTTCAAATCTGACATTTTTTCAGCTATTTGATTATTTACAGCATGTTGAAAGAAATAAAGCCGATTTAGACGAAGTAACGGTTGTTATCGAAGCAGGATGGCTAAATAAATCAAACTGGCATGTAACGCATGGAACTGCTAATATAAATGCACAAATCGGACAGAGAACCGGGGCAAACCACGAAGTAGGGAAAAAGATAGTAGAAATGTGCCAATACATAGGCTTAAATTATGAATTGGTGAAGCCTACAAAAAGCAAGATACAACATAAGTATTTTGCATTTATGACTGGTATTTTACAAAAAACAAATCAGGAGCAACGGGATGCCGGCATGTTGGTTTGGGGTAGATAAATTAACAATTAAAACAAAAAAAAATGGAAGAATTAGCAAGAAAAGCAGAGCGGTTTAATCTCTATTTCTACGCAGATGTAGAAAAGGGATTACATCAAACATCTGAAGAGGTGAGGTCGTGGGAAGCGGAACTTCACCGCAATATATGCGAAACTGAAATGGTGAAAATGACATTAAACCATCAACAGTACTTTGACTTATTCCGAGAGAGAAGGACGATAGAGAGAAGTTTATTCAATAGCGAGATGCGATTTTCAAACCTATACGCTTTAGGTCAAGCGTTAATTCAATCACCACTAATTATAAACTAAAATATGAAAGCAATAATCTTCCTATCGTTTATGTTCGTATTCGGAACAATAACCATTTACGGCATTCTGAACAACGGTCGCAAGCGCTACAATACGCTTACGCTCGAAACAGAAAAAATGAAGAATGATGCTGACTTTGTAATTGCAACATTAATTATTTTACTTACAATATTACTTATACCGTTTATTCTTTTCATCATAGCATATTTTTTCCTGTGAACACGATTCCGAACACGATTCCTTTCATACATGTATCAGAGTTTTTTTGGTATTACCCATCAAACAACTATAATAACTATACATTTGTTCCAAAGAAATATGATGATGTTTTATCAGCGACAAGGTCAATTATCAGCAAATCGATAGCCGAAAGATACGCAATGCAACAGATTTGGGACAATAGGAAGAAATTAGGGTTAACAATCAAGCATAAATTCCAAATACAGGGGAATTTTAACAATGAACTATCCAATGGATTAACAAATGAATTAAGAAAAAAAATAAATAAAAAGAAAGCAACAAGGCAAGGCGGATTTGAGAGATTTATCCTATTTGATTGCGATCAGGTATTCGTTGACTTAACAGACGATGCGGAATGGCAAGGACAAGCCGAACACCTTTAAAGAAGTAGGCATTAATAATAATAATAAAATTTGAAAAAATGGCAATTATCGCAACAACACAAGAGAGTACATTGTACAAACCATTAGAGCCGGGAAATTATGTAGCAAGATGTTATTCCATGGTACACATCGGAACAATCGAAGAAACTATTAATGGCGTAGCAAAAAAGCTAAACAAGGTTAGAATTGGTTGGGAATTACCAACAGAAATGAAGGTTTTTAAAGAAGAAATAGGGGAGCAACCTATAACTATCAGCAAGGAATTTACATTGAGCATGCACGAAAAATCAACATTGCGTAACTTCCTTAAAAATTGGAGAGGTAAGGATTTTACCGAAGAGGAAGCAAAAGCATTTGACGTTGAAAAACTTCTTGGTGCGCCATGTATGCTTAACATTACACATAAGACGAAAAAGGATGGCACAGGAGTTTATGCGGAAATTGGGAGTGTATCTTCCCTGCCGAAAGGGCTTGTTTGTCCTCCACAGGAGAATGAAACTTATGTATGGACTTATGAAGATTTTGACTTGGTAAAATTTGGCAAATTGCCGGAATTTTTAAGAAATAAAATGATTAACAGCGAAGAGTACAAGTCTAATTTTCCGGAAAATGAAACTTTTGATAAATTTTAAATAAAAAATTATGATAGAGCAAATTAAACAAGAGCAAGATTTTCAACAGGAAGCTGAACAAAGGCTTCTTGTTGACCTTGACATTACAAAAATTAGCAAATCTACACATCAGGACTTTGCAAATAATATCTTATTGCCATATTCTACAGGATGGTGTCAAGTGGAATACATGATGGCAAAATTGGTACACATGAAGGAAATTATAGAATTAGCAATTGAGCAAATTAAAGATCCTTTGACAATTAAATTAGCGAATAACAACAATGAATTATCAGTAAAAAATGTGAAGTTTGTCTATAAAAGAGGATTGCGGACAGCAAACTTTGATGATATTCCGATGATTGTAGAGGCTAAGGATAGATTAAAGAGACTACAAGAATTATCAAAGATAGCATCAAAAAACGGCGGTGTTGTGGTTGATGATGAAACCGGGGAGGTTATTCCGCCTTGTAAATTTATCTATAACAAAGATTCTTTTACAACAAAAATATTGTAATTATATTCCCTGCAATAGGCTAAATTATGCAAAATTATTGCAGGGATATTTTTTTTTTGCACGTAAAAAAATAATAATTGTGAATTACATAAAGGAGATAAATTCTTTTTACGATTGGATTGAGACTAATTCTATATCACATTCTGCAATAAATCTGTGGCATGCTTTGTTACATATCAACAATAAGGCTTCAAAAAATGGGAAATGGATAGAAGAATTTTCCGTTGCAATTTCTACGCTTTCCGTTAAAACGTGCTTATCGAAGTCGAGTATAATTCGAGCAAGAGAGCAATTAAAGGAATTTGGCAGGATAGATTTTATAGAGAGAAATGGGAATCAAAGTTGTGTTTATAAATTAATTGCGTTTCATATAGACACGCAAAGTGGAACACAAAGTGCAACGCAATGCGGTACGCAAAGTGGAACACAAAGTGCAACTATTAATAAACTAAACAAAACTAAACTAAACAATAATATAATTAGTGTTGCAAATGCAACGCCTCCACCTAAAAAAGATTTAAAAGAAAAGTTGGAAGAAAGACAAAAGGACTTCTATAATCAGGTAGCGGAATTTTCTAAAACATACCCACCTGAAATGTTGCGGAAGTTTTTTAACTACTGGACTGAAGCAAACCAATCGAAAACTAAGATGAGGTTTGAAATTGAAAAAACATGGGAACTTTCAAAAAGGTTGGCAACATGGGCAGGGCGTGATAAAGAGTTTAAAAATCCAATAAATGAACAAGAACAAATTAAAACAAAATCAAAATTATTAAGCTAAATGGAATTAATCGGAAAAGTGCCTCCACAGGCACGTGAATTAGAGGAAATAGTGTTGGGTTCAATCTTAACGGACTCTACTGCATACGAAAAAATAGCGATGTTGTTAAATGCAGATTGCTTTTACTTTCCGGAAAATGCTATAATTTATCAGGCATGCAAAACATTATTTACAAAATCGTACCCGATAGATCTTATGACAGTTGCAGAGGAATTAATAAAAGTTGGAAAAATAGATGATGTTGGTGGAATACTAAGATTATCTGACTTAACAAACTTGATAGGGTCAACTGCGAACATAGAATATCACGCAAAGATATTGTTTCAAAAATATCTTCAACGACAAGTTATAGCATTATCCAATAATGCCATAAATTCAGCATACAACGAAGCAACAGATCCGTTTGAGTTATGTGAAAAATTATCTTTATCAATTTCAAGGTTAACGGAAAATTTAAAAACTAATAAGATTTCGCATTTATCGGAGGTTGCTTTGCAGACGATTATTGAGATGCGAGATAATGCAACTAAGGATTTAACACATCTTGGGTTAACATCTGGGTTGAACAAAATTGATAGTATTACACTTGGTTTTTGTAAGCCGGATTTGATAATTATTGCCGGTGGAACGAGTGAAGGGAAATCTACACTTGCGCTACAGATTGCAAAACACGTCTCAATGGCACAGAAAGTGGCTTTTTTTTCATTAGAAATGTCAAGCCGACAATTAGTATGGAAAATATTTTCAAGCGAAATAAACGCCTCTGTGGCGCAAATTAGAAAGGGTAAGCTAAATAGTGAGCAATGGAAGAAATTAGAAGGAGAAATTTACGAGGAAATGCAACAGTCTAATTTTTACTTGTATGATGAAGGCGGACTATCAATTTTTGATTTAATTTCTATTTGCAGATCATTAAAAGCAAAACAAGGACTTGATATGATTGTAATAGATTACTTACAACTTCTAACCGCTCATGGTGGTGATATGAAGTTCGGAATCCGGGAACAGGAGATAAATTTTATCTCAAAAAAATTAAAGGTATTAGCAAAAGAATTAGATATTCCTGTAATAGCATTATCGCAATTAAGCCGGATTGAGAAAGGAACAAAAAGGCTTTATAAGTTATCAGATTTAAGGGAATCCGGAGCAATTGAGCAAGATGCCGATGGCGTTATGTTTGTGTTTAGACCTCACTATCACGGAATTATGGATATGAACGTTAATGGAGAGGACATGGTATTTGGCGAAGATGATACTATTATCCAATTTGCTAAGTGGAGATTAGGGGAGACTGGAATAACTATGTTGAAGTTCAACAAGGAGTATTCGAGATTTGAGGATAATTATTACGAAAATAAAGAAACAGTTAATTTTGATAAATTTTAAAAAAAAACAACTATCAATCTTTTAATTCTAAAAAATATGTATATTTGCCGACATTGTTTTAATTTGTTAATTGATCTTAAGGGTGCAGAAATGTACCCTTTTTTTCAAATAAGACTTCTGTAAAGAAGCGTAAGTCTGTGAAGTCAGAAGCCCATTTGTCTTTAGCAAATGGGTAGTTCACTATTAAATACACATAAATAATAAAAATAATTGTAGCGAGGTATTGCATAATTAAAAAAGTGTGCGTATATTTGTTCTATTAATTAACAAATTAAAATTTAAAACAGATGAACGATAAGTATTGCAAATGCGGAAACACATTAATGTTTAACTACTATGGAGGTTCTCCGGGAGTGTGCATAGACTGCTGGAAAATTGAAAAGGAAAAGTTACAAATAAAAAAAAATAAACTAAAAGTGCAAAACGCACTAAAACAAGCGGAAATGCTTGGAATAAGCCTCACAGATGCACTAATTTTAAATAATAAAAAATAATATTTTAGAATGCAAAGCAGTATAATAATATTCATCCTTAAAGAGCCGTACGCAGTTTTTGCCTACGGCTCTTTGATTGCTCTATTCTCAGAGCAAAAGAAAAACATCAAAAGATCTATGAACTACTTCCACCGGAAAAGAGTGGATTTAGACTTAGAGGACTACGAGGATGATAATTGCTTAATATTTAAAAGACATATAATTAGGAGCAAGCATAAGCTTATAAAATAATATGGAAGATGTAATAATAATAAGGCGAAAGGCAAAGAAAAATAACTGCCTAACCTACAATAATCCAATAATAAAAATGGAATTGCCTCGTGGGAGATTTTTAATAAGTCAAAATCTCGCAAACACTATAGGCGTAGCAGAAGATGATGGATTAATGTTTGCATTTAATAAAAAAAACGGAAATGCATACGTCTTTAAAGACGCAGAATCTGATGCATACATTTTGCGAAGGAAGGACAATCATTCATTCAGGTTTACTGCTAAAGAATTGCAGGACTTTTTTATTAGTACTTTTTGTTTAGATATTTCGCAGAAAGTTTTCTATTTTTATGTAGAAAAAAATGCTGATGACAGAGGATATTATAAGATAAATTACAAATAGATTTTCGTTTGGGCGGTAGAGATACCGCCCTTTTTTTGTCCCGTAATAAAAAAAATAATATATTTGTATCGTATATATGATTTATAGACTATATGAAGAAATTTACAATAAGCAAAACAAAGCATAAATGACTAAGCAAGAAACATACATCACATTCATAATAGACGAACTGAAAAAAGGAAACGTCCAAGCTGAAAAAGTGTGTTCAGTATTTTGCAGTAAATTTCATATTTCAGCAAGGACATTTTATAAGTACTGGAATATTGCTAACGAACGGCACATAGAAGCCCAATTTTTAATTAATAAGCAAAAGGACGACATAGACATCGCAAATCAAATAGAATTAAAAAAAAGCGGGTTATTATCGAAGGAACAGAGGTTAAAGATTGCGGACGAAATTGCAAAGGGCACAGCTAAGAAGATAAAGATCGGGGAGCGTGAGGAAATGCTAATACCGACTTCATCAGACCAATTAAAGGCTTTGGATTATTTGGCGAAGGTGCATGGCGATTATGCGCCTACAAAGCAGGACTTAACTGTCAAGGATGGTACATTTAAGATTAATATAGTTAAGAAAAAATAGAACGTATAAAACATGAAAAGTAACGAATTAAGGATAGGTTTCCAAAACGGAGACGGAGAGGAAGTCGGAAAGGACATTGAGAAATTGATAAAACAGGCAAAGATATATCTACTTAAAAAAGCATTAGGAGAATAAATATATAAATATGCAAAATAGGATTTACAAAACTGAACTTGTAGAGTGGCAAAAGGTCAAGGACTTGCAACCGGATAACCTAAAGCTACCGTACAACTACGAACATATAAAAAAATCAATCCTCAAACATGGCATATCAAAAGCCTATGATGTCTGCGAACTTGAAGGAGAATTGTATTGGATTGACGGACACACACGGACACAGATTTTAAACGAACTGGTGTCTGATGGTGTTAATGTGCCAAAGATGTTGACCGCAAATTTCTGCAGGGTGAAAGACAGGAAAGAAGCTATTGAGATACTATTAGAGGTACACAACCAAAGACAAAACCCTATTGCGGAGGAGGTTTTGGCTGAATGGATAGATGTGGAAATGGTAGAAGTTGCCGTTGAGAGTTTAAATGTAAAGGTTGTTGAAGATTTGCATAGTTTTTCTGATAGCGACGAGTATAGCACGAATTTTAGTCTGCCCGAAGGGGATAAATCTCCGTTTCAGCAAATGACTTTCACGCTTGCAGATGAACAAGCCGAACAAATTAAAAACGCAATAGCGGATATTAAACAAACGGAAGAGTATAAATATGCCGAAACTATGGGAAATGAAAATTCAAACGGTAACGCACTTTATTTAATCGTAATGCAATGGGCAGAGCAAAGGAAATAATAGTTAAAGTTATACCAAGTAAAATTGCAAATGACTTTGTAAAAAAGCATCATTATAGCGGAAAGGTAGACCCAAGATGCTATGTTCATTTTGGTTGCTTTCTTGATGGCAAACTTCATGGAGTAATGCAACTTGGTCCAAGTATAAACAAACACGCTTCAATTAATTAAATAATTTGCCGATAGAAATTAACATAGAGCAAGATGTATTTCTCCCATGCTACCGCAAGATACTGGAAGAAAGTGACATAGACATAGAGTTTATTTGGGGAGGACGTGACAGCGGTAAGTCACATTTTGTTGCCCAAAAACTCATATTAGACTGCCTACAACTGCCTTTCTTCCGGTGCATACTGATTAAAAAAACCCACGAATCAATAAAAGATTCGCAATGGCAAACTATTAAAGACATAGTTGAAGAATGGGGATTAGAATCATATTTCCATTTCAAAACATCGCCTTTAGAAATAGAATGCATAAACGGAAACAAGTTTATTGCGAGAGGGTGCGATAACCCTACAAAGTTAAAGTCCATCCGCAACCCTTCCCATGCATGGTACGAGGAAGGAGACCAAATCACATTAGAGGATTTCACAACTATATCAACTACTCTAAGAAGCAATCATGGGAAAGTAAAGCAATACTTTCTATTTAATCCGGAACTACCCAAGGGCATCACCGACAAGAAGGATTTTTGGCTTTATAAAAACTATTTCTCTCATACCAACGAAAAGAACTTTATTAGGGAGATAGTCGTTAATGTTTCCGGCAAAGACAGAACGATAAAGTACCGTTCCACACACACGACATACAAGGATAATCTTGAAAATGTAACCGATGACCGTATGGTTACCCACGAGGACTTAAAGACCAAAAACCCTAATAAGTACCTTCCATACACACTCGGAGAATGGGGAACGTACAGCAATGACAATCCTTTCTTCTATTCTTACAACCACGATAAGCATTTTGTTTTTGAAAGCTATAACTTAAACACAGAATTAGGCATAGACATAGGATTTGACTTTAACGCAAATCCAACAAGTGCCGTTATTGGACAAAGAGACTTAAAGAATCTCACATGGAACATCATAGATGTTATTATTGCAGACGAAGCAAACAGCCTCAATGTATCGCCTTTAGCAGCTGTATGTATAAAGATTAGGGAAAAGTATGGTAAGATTATTCCTTCATACAAGATTACAGTAACCGGGGATGCTTCCGGGAAAAGTGGAAGTGCCGACAGGCAGAAGGCACAAACGTTCTACTATACAATCATGCAATATTTGAAGCTAAAGGAAAATCAGGTAATTATCAGGGGAGCGAATCAAACGCATGTGTTTAGTTCGGAGATGATTAACAGCGCATTACACAATCTTTCAAAAGGTGCGTTTAACCTTTATAATGTACCGGAATTGGAAAAGGATATACTGGCAGCATTCCCCGATAAAGATAAAAGTTTAAATGAGGCTAAAAGTAAGTTTGGGTTACACATCTTGGATGCATGGAGGTACTTAATGGATTATTGGTTTGGAATTATTAATAATCAATGGTGTAAGAACAATGTAGACACCGAAAGGGTAATCAATGCATATAATTTAAGACTAAAAAATAAAAATGCAGCATAAGGACAAAGTAAATAGGTTGATAGACGAGCTTATGTTAACCGACAATGTAGAAAAGATGCTATCTGTTGTAAAGGATAAGATAGATTGCATTGGCATTGTTAAGGGTGACTATGACAGATTGGAGCAGTACTATTTGTATGCGCAATTGTATGAATTGCTGTACAGCCTTAAAGATAAGCGCATAGGATTTGTCAAGGCTGGATTGATGCGATTTAGAGATCAGGAAGTACCTATTGTTTGTGAGATTTTAAAACAAGTAGCATGAAGATAATTTAAGAAAAATGGTAAAAAACTTAAATAAGAGAAAAAATGATTAAGGTTTTTGCAACAAGAATTAAAGCCATAGACCCGACAACTGGAGACCTCGTAACTTGGCACGGTGATAATGTAGAGGCTTTGACGGAAGGCATGGCGCAGGATTGGCTTAACCACAACGGGAAAGGATACATGGAAGTTGTCGGGGAACTTGTCGCAGAAATACCATGTTTTGAAGGGACATTTGAACCTGATTCAAGAATGATTGATTATAGAGCAATGCAAAATAATTAAAAATGAACATACTTAACATTTTCAAAAAGAAAAAGAAAGAAAGCAACATGAGCCTCATTCATGTTCACACTTTCAAAACAGGAGAAAAACTATACACTTATCGCCCCGAAGATTTTGGTAAATTGTCTTCAAGATATTACCGCTCAATACAAGAATCCTCAAATTACCTCAATAATTTTCTATTAACTAAGAACGAATGGGAATCAACAGTTTTTAAATTGAAAGAAATAATTGCACAGTCATTAGACGAAAAGAAAGGGAACAAGACGCAGGCATTATTAGACATTAATTCAACAATGGATTGGTTTATAGACAAAATGCGAGGCATGAAAAGTGCCAACGAAATACTATTAGAACAGATGTTCTGCATGTTTTACCTACTTGAAGATGAAGTGCCTACCGGGTACTCGGACATTCACAACAAAAGAAAGATAGAACTTTTAAATACGGATATGGAGAAGCGTGATTTTTTTTTGACCTCTCTGAACGAAACATGCTCGGACTTACTGCCTATGTCAAGAAAAGATACCCTGACTGTTTTGTTGGAAATGGAGCGATGGAAGGGCGCAAAGATGTATTTGAATTTGCAAGACAAATAGATTCGCTAAATGTAAGTATTTGCTTATTTGGAAACATACAATTAAAAGACATTGACAACTATTCCATAGACCATTATTTCAACCTACTAAATAACTTTATTATAGAAAATACAAAAAAAAGTTATAATTTTGATGAAGCAACCAAGCCATAATTTACATTTATGGCAGACACAATAATCACACGAATACAAGTAGAAGGCGGACAGGCTTATGTTACAGAGATGCAACAAGCGTCAAAGTCTATTGATACCCTCGATAAGTCTCAGCGCATTTTGGCGCAATCTACGCAAGGATTATCAGAAACACAGTTGCAATTAGTAGAGAAGATAAGAGCGACAAAGAAGGCATTGGATGATAATAAGAACGCAGATGTTGCAACGGCATTGAGCAAAGAGCAACTACAACAGAACTTATCAAAGTTGGTTAATGAGTATGATAAAACCACCCGAGAGATTGCAAAGAACTCAAACGAGGTAAAGAAAGCCACACTTGACAGCTCCAACTATTCTAAAGTACTTGACCAAGTGGCAAGCGGAGAAGTTTCTGTGCGTGAGGCTACAAGGTTATTGAATCAGGAATATATTAAGTTGAAGTTGCAGGGCAAAGAGAATACCGACCAAATGCGACAACTGAGGCAGGTTTCCGGAGAACTTAAAGATACGGTGGGGGATGCCTCACAAGAAATAGCAACAGCAGGAAGCGATACACGTGGACTTGATAAGACGGTAAGAGCCATAACGGCAGTAAGTGCAGGGTTTCAAGTTGCGGAAGGCGTATCTGCATTGTTTGGTGGTGAAAACAAGAAACTACAAGAGACGTTAATACGCCTTAATGCCGTCATGGCTATCACCAACGGACTGCAACAAGTAGGACAGGAATTGACACGTAAAGACAGCATACTTTATCCTATTGT
>JACDJA010001645.1_pt1 | contig 18082 bp, 20 predicted proteins | sample 7449241 | NCBI WGS metagenome assembly JACDJA01 (sample SAMN14253289, study PRJNA609438) | sludge metagenome | isolation source: initial anaerobic sludge | collected 2018-12-20 | reverse complement strand
GCGTTGGTGTATGTTGCGGCCGGTCGCACTGCCAGCGACACCCGCTTCGTTAATTTGGGCGTGAAGGCGGCGCAAAAAATCCTCGGCGGAGGTTTCGCCACCTCCGGCACAGACAACACGCGTCCGTCCGGCGGCGCGCACCGCTTCGCGCAGTGCGGTGGGGCCGCCCGTCGGCGCGTTGATCTTGACGAAATCCGCCCCCAGACAGGCCACAATACCAGCGACCCCGGCAATCAGATGAGGGTCGTATTCATCGGCAACGTGTTGGCCGCGTGGATAGGCCCAGATAACAGCGAGCAAACCGTGCTGGTGCGCCTCGGAGATAATCCGCGCGGCTTCGGCGAACATATTGCCCTCATAAAGGCTGCCGGGGTAGATCGTATAACCGACACCGGCAATATTAAGCCCCGATGTTTCGCGCAGGCGCACAACCTGCTCAACGTCATGCCACTGGTGGCTGTATGGATCGGCACTCGTCGTCGGGACAAGGTTGGTTTTGGCATTCAGTTTCACGAGATAGGGAATATCGGGGAAATCGGGCCCGTAGCTGGAGATCAGACCGAGTTGCGTCGCAAAAACACCGATTCGCGCTTGGGCGGCGATACGAAACAGATGTTCGGGCGTACCGTCCTCTTCGGCCACGCCTGCACCGACGAAGTCATCATTCAGGTGTTCGACCTTCTGGTCACCGGCCATGAGCATGAGCCGTCCGCTACCTTGGGTTGCGCGTTCAAGGTTGGCAAGATAGCGGGCGCGTTCGGTGGGTGGCACATCAGCGGGTTTGAACGAATGCAGTGACATGGCGGTTCTCCTGGTTGGGATGAGTGAAATAAGGCGCGGTCAGCCGGGCTATCAGTTGGTGGATTCAGTAACAAAGGGAAGTACCACCATGAACGATAAAATCCTTTTGAGGTTGTTCTACTTGTACCGGAAGCGAATGCCGTCCCACGGCGCGCATTCAGGCAGAAAAATCGCAGTCGGTAATCCGCACGACCTCGACCTGTCTTAAAAGCGTTTGCATCTGGTTGTAATCGAATAATCCCGTCCCCGGCTTTTCCGCCGTACCGCTGCCACAGGCCAGCCCCAGGCGCAATGCTTCGGCAGGGCCTTCGCCACGCGCCAGCGCGGTAATCAAGCCTGCAATCATGGAATCACCCGCACCAACGGTGGAGTGGACATGTACAGCGGGTGCATGGGCGTAATATTTGTATTTGCCATCGACCAGCAGGGCGCCGTCGCTGCCGAGTGAGACGCAGACATAATCGATGCCACCTGCCTGCAGCTCACAAGCAGCCCGACTCACATCGGCCAGTTCTGGCAACGGACGCCGCACCAGTTGCTCCAGTTCGTATCGGTTGGGTTTGATCAGGAACGGTCGGGCCTTGACGGCGTGAACCAGGGCTTCTCCCTGTGCATCGATGATGGGGCGGGCTCCCTGCGAACGCAGCTGCTGAGCCAGTTCGGCATAAAAACCCGGATCGACGCCGGGGCACAAGGAGCCGGTGAGGATTGCATAGCCATCACCCGCCAGTCGGGTCACATCATCAATAAGTTGCTGCAATGTAAACGCACTGAGTTTCGGCCCGATGCCGCTGACTTCAAATTGTGCACGGGGCGCTTGTTGTTGCAGTGTGGCGTTGATGCGCGTTTCGCCCTCCACGCGAAGACAGTGCGGGTAATCAATCTTATGGGTAACAAGACGCTCGAGCAGATCACCGATTTCGCCTGCCACCACGCAGCAGGCATGGGCCGGAACGCGAAGATGAGCAAGGGCGCGGGCAACATTGAGGCCGTTGCCACCCGGGTCATACCGGCTTTCGGTTGCGTGGACTTTCTGATCTTCAATTAGATGATCGATATCAAAACTGACGTCCACACTGGGGTTGAGCGTCAAGGTGACAATGGGCGGAAGGGTGCGTGTTTCATTCCGCTCGATGGCCGTCTGATTATTCTCCATTCGGACACTCTCCGCGATGATGCGCCACGCGGGCGAGCGCCAGCGAGGCCAGCCGCACGGCTTCGGGGTCGGCGCGCGAGGTTAGCACCACCGGTACGCTGGCGCCGAGCACGATACCGGCAAAGCGCGCGCCGGCAAGGTATTCCAGATCCTTGTAGAGAATGTTGCCCGAGACCAGATCAGGGGTGAGCAGAATGTCCACCTCGCCGGACACCGGGCTATTGATGCCCTTGATGCGCGCCGACTCGGCCGAGATGGCGTTGTCGAAGGCCAGCGGACCGTCCACCAGTGCATGCCTGATCTGTCCGCGTTCGGCCATCTTGGCCAGACAGGCGGCATCGACAGTCGAGGCGATCGCCGGATTGACGACTTCGATGGCCGACAGCGCCGCGGCCTTGGGCTGTGCGTTGCCCAGCAACCGAGCCAGGTCGATGGCGTTCTGCAGGATCTGTTTCTTGGTTTCGAGGTCGGGCGTGATGTTGATGGCCGCGTCGGTGATGAACAACAGCTTCGAATAACTTTCGATTTCAGCGATGAAGACATGCGAGACGCGCGGTGCGCGGCGCAGCTTGGCGATGATCGGGTGCAGGAATTCGGCGGTGTGCAGATGGCCTTTCATCAGCAGCTTGGCGCGACCATCCGTCACGGCCTGTACGCCGAGTTCGGCGGCCAGTTCGGGCGTGGCCGCGTCGAGAATGGGATAGTCGCCGCCCAGTTCACGCATCAAAGGTTCGATGCCTTCGCGCCGCCCAATCAAAAGAGGTTCGATCAGCCCAGCCGCGGCGGCCTGGTGCGCGGCTTCCAGCACATGGCGCTCGCCGGCGTCGACCACGGCGGTGACGGCGGCGGGGAGCGCCTTGGCCTCGTTGATGATGTCGTCCAGATGTTCGATTCTATTTTGCATCTGCGGTCTCCAGCAGTTCGTAGACGTGACGGGCGATCATGGCGTCTTCGTCGGTGGCCATGACGTGCACCGGGCAGACTGAGTGCGGCGTCGAGATCAGCGCGGCACCTGCCGTGTTGGCGGCGGCGTCGAGTTCGATGCCGAGGTGTTCCAGGCCGCGGCAGATGGCCCAGCGTACTGGTGCGGCGTGCTCGCCGATGCCGCCGGTAAATACCAGCCGGTCCATCCCGCCGAGCGCGGCGGCCAGTGCACCGATGGCCTTGCGCACTTCATAGGCGAACAGGGCGATGGCCAGGCGCGCTTCGGGTGTGTCGCTGGCGAGCAGTTCGGCCATGTCCGAACTTTTGTCGGAGACACCGAGCAGACCGGCTTCGTGGTTTACGGCACGTTCCAGCGCGGCGGCGTCCAGCTTTGCCTCGCGCATGAGATACAGCAGTACGCCGGGGTCGAGGTCGCCGCTACGCGTGCCCATCATCACGCCGCCCGTGGGCGTCAGACCCATGGTGGTGTCGACGGAACGCCCGTCGCGCAGGGCGGCTAGACTGGCACCGTTGCCCAGGTGCGCCACCACCACCCGGCCTTTGGCCTGCACGCCGAGCTTGCGGGTAATGTATTCGTAGGACAAACCATGGAAACCATAGCGGCGCAAGCCAAGATCGCGGTAGCGGCGCGCCAGTGGCAGGGTACGCGCGACCTCGGGCAGGGTGGCGTGGAAGGCGGTATCGAAGCAGGCCACCTGCGGCGTGTCGGGCAGGTGCGCGGCGACCGCGCGTATGCCGGCTAGCGCCGACGGGTTGTGCAACGGGGCGAGTGGCGTGAGCGCTTCCAGCCGCGTCAGCAGTTGCGGCGTAACACGTTCCGGGCGGGTGTGATCGCCACCATGCACCACGCGATGGCCGATCGCGTCTACCCGGGGCGGGGCCAACGCATCGAGCAATGCTTCCAAGGCGGCGCGGTGATCCGCCAGCGGGCGATGCTCGATGTGGCCGCCGACCTCGATGGCGGATTCGGGTAAGCCAATTTCAAGGGCGGAGCCTTCGCACAAGCGCCGTTCGGCACCATTGGGAGCGACAGCATAAAGCGCCAGCTTGAGTGAGGACGACCCCGCGTTGACGCACAGGCAATGCAGCTCGGCGACGGTGTTCATGGCAGATCTTCACGATGATGTTCTTCGAGCGTGCGGCCGTGGCCTTCCACGCGGAACAGCCAGGTGAACAGCATCCCCAGCAGGCTGACGAAGGCCATCAGCAACAACACAACAGACACACCGGCCGCAGACTTGATCAGCGGCAGAAGGAACACACCGAGGGTTGCCCCGACCTTGGCTGTGGCGGCAGCGAAACCGGCTGCGGTGGCGCGCACCTGAGTCGGGAACAGCTCCGCCGGTAGGATGTAGGTGGTGCTGTTGGGGCCCATGTTCATGAACAGGTTGAAGGCGATGAACCCTGCGAAGACCAGCAGTAAATGTTGGCCCGCGCCGCCGGGGAGCAGTGTGCTCGTCATGAGCAGCAGCATACCGACGGTCATGCCAGCGAAGCCGATCAGTTGCATGCGGATGCGGCCAAAACGTGCAACGGCCCATAAACCAAGCATAAATCCCAGTAACAGACTGGTGTCGATCATGCCGCTACCGCTCGTGAGGGCTTCGGCATGTGCGGTCAGGTTTTGGCTCTGGCCGCCGAAGTGCAGGGCACCGAGCAAAACAGCCGTGAACAGGCCGACGCCGTAGGTGGCGATATCCATCAGGAACCACGGCAGAGTGCTGAGCAAGGTGCGGCGGCGATAGGCGGGATGGAACAAGACAGCCAGCCCCATCCGGTGGGCCTGTTCGGGGATTTTGGTGACGTGGTGGACTGTGCTGCCGAGCCGGGTCGCCAGCGTTTCGAGCATTTGTCGATCTTCCGGCACCAGTCGTTCGAGCGCATGAACCGCCTCGCGGTTGCGCCCCTGACTCATGAGCCAACGCGGGCTTTCGGGCAAATAGAGGCGGGCGATGAGGAAGAGGGCGGCGAGCACAGCTTCGCTGGCCAGAAACAGCCGCCAGGTATCGGGTTTACCGTTGAGGTGCAGCAAGCCCATGGCGATAAAGGCGGCGAGCAGCATGCCGACGGATTGACTGGCGATTGTGGCGACCATCATCCGGCCGCGTTTGCGTTGCGGCATACATTCGGCGACATAGCTGCTGCTGACGGGGAAATCCATACCGATCCCTACACCGACCAGAAACTGCGAGGCGATCAATAGCCGGGGATCCCAGGACAACGCGCCCAGCGCGGCGAACAGCGCGAGCAGGCCCATGTCGATCAGAAATACCGATTTGCGGCCGATGCGATCGGCCAGACGCCCGCCCCAGGCGGCCCCGATGATCGCCCCGGCCACCAGCGCCGCAGCAAGCAGCCCGATCTGCGTGGTGGTGAATGCCATGTCATGCGCCAGCAGCGGTATGGCGATGCCGAGCATGAATACCGACAGGCCATCGAGCAAGGTGCCGCCCGAGGAGAGTGCCCAGGTCAGATAGTGCGGCAGGCGCAGCGGCGCTTCGTCCAGCAGGTCGATCAGTTGCTGATGATCGGGGTTCACCTGCGCTGGCGCGGTGTGTACAACGGAATCTTGAGGTGTCATAAGCGAACCTCGGCCTGGTTTTTGTTACCGGAAATCAGCACAGTTCGGTGTATGCCGCTGGCGCTGATCGGAATCGGGTTGCTCCGGGCGTTGCCATAAAGGTTTTTTTCTCCGTCAGGTAATCGTCCATTCCCCGCGCGACGGTGCGGATAGGTAAGCAGGTGGCCATCACTGTGCCCGAGCTGATGCGGCCGAGTCCGTTGCTGGCAATGCGTTTCACGACAACGCCCCGGAGTCAGCGGTTGCGTTTTGCATCGCGCACTCACAGTTGCAGGGCGTCAACCGCGCCCAGGTGCTTGCTCAGCGTTGCGAGAAAGCGTGCGGCGTCGGCGCCGGCGACGACACGATGGTCACAACTGAGCGTCAGCCGGGTGAGGCCGTCGGGCGATGGTGCGGCGACGGCGAGGATGGCCGCGGCGCCAGATGGCACGATGGCGTCGAACTGTTCAACACCGTGGAACGGGCCGAGGTTGGAAAGATAAAAGGTCGCGCCGCTGTAGTCGGCAGGTTTGAGACGCCGATGTTCCAGCTTGTCCTTGAGTTCGCGCCAGTCCTCGGCCAACTCATCCAGTGGGCGCAGGGTATCGCGCAATACCGGCGTGATCAGGCCACCGGGTGTGTCAACGGCAATGGCGATGTCGATGCGTTCGCGTCGCGCCAGCCCGGCCGGTGTCCAGCAGGCGTTGAAGTCCGGGTGTTCGTGGATGCCAAGGGCGCAGGCGCGCACCAGCAGCAGACTGAGCGATTGGTGTTTGGCATGCGCGGCATTGTGCAGTGGTTTGAGATCGGCCGCGATGGTGACGTGGAAAGTGGGCGTGTTCACGCTGTGCGCCATGTTTTCGGCCATGGCCGCTTTCATGGGGCTGGGGCGTTCGATGCGGTGCGCCGGGCCGAATTCGAGATGTGGCGTTTGTGATCCGAGCGCGGCAGCCAGCACCTGGGCGGCGTTGACCGAGCCGTCGCGGGTGGCGAGCAGGTCAAGATCGACACCGAGTTCGGCTGCCAGGCCACGAGCGAAGGGTGAAATGCCGCTGTCGCCTTCGCGCCCGGCCAGGGTGGCTGCAACCACCGGGCTTGGTGCGGCGGCTTGGATCGTGGCGGAATCTGCTGCAGAGGCTCGTGATACAGCCTTGGGCGCGGATTCGTCCGGCGTGGCGGTCGCGGCAGGTGCAGACGCGGTGGAAGCTTCGGCTGCCTGCGTGGGTTCGGGTTTTGTTGACGCAGGCGTTTGTGCGGATTCTGAAGTGGAGGCAATAGCGGGGGTGGCGTCCAGTGATTCGGCGGCGCTCGTGTTCGGTGGCGTGTCGCTGATCCAGGCAATGGTGGTTTTGACCGGGATGTCGGTGTCCGCTTTTGCCAGTGGGCCGACGAGGTAGCCGTCGGTAAAGGCTTCCACATCCATGATCGCCTTGTCGGATTCGACTTCGGCCAGCACGTCACCGGTCTTGATGGCATCACCGGGTTGCTTGAGCCAGCGCGCGAGTCGGCCGGTCTGCATGGTGTCGGATAACAAGGGCATGGTGACGGGTGTCTTGTTCACGCGGTGATCTCCTTACTGGCCGTCGCGCAGCAGTGCGCGGGCGGCGGCGACGATGTCGGGGGGTTGTGGAATGCAGGTTTGTTCCAGCCGCTTGTTGTACGGGTTTGGCAGGTCAAGTGCGGCCACCCGCATGGGCGCGGCGTGCAGGCTATGAAAACAGCGCTCGGTGAGACCGGCTGATATTTCCGCGCCCGCTCCGGCGAAACGGCTGTCTTCCTCGGCGATCAGCAAGTGGCCGGTCTTGCGCACCGAGGCGGCGCAGGTGTCCCAGTCGATGGGGTTGAGTGAGCGCAGGTCGATGACCTCGGCCTCGATGCCTTCTGTAGCGAGCTGTTCGGCTGCCACCAGCGCCTGATTGGCCATGCGTGAATAACTGACGATAGTCAGATCACGGCCCGCGCGGCGCACGGCGGCGCGGTGCGGCGGCGGTGCCTTGGCGGTTTCGTCCACCGGCCCCTTGTCGAAGTTGAGCAGTTCATGTTCGAGCACGATGACGCAATCATCGGCCCGGATTGCCTGACGCAGTTGCCAGTAGGCGTCCTGCGGCGTGGCCGGGACGACGATGCGCAGCCCGGCGACGTTCATCAAGGTGTGTTCCAGGCGCTGCGAGTGTTGCGCGGCGAGCTGGTGTGCCACACCGCCGGGCATGCGCACGGTCAGCGGCATGGAAAACTGCCCGCCGGACATGAACGGGATCTTGGCTGCCATGTTGATCAATGCGTCCAGCGCGAGCAGGGCGAAGTTGATGGTCATGATCTCGACCACCGGGCGCAAGCCGGCCATCGCCGCGCCGACGCCAAGGCCGGTAAAGCTGCCTTCGGATATGGGGGTATCCAGCACGCGGCGTTCGCCGTATTTGGCGTACAGCCCTTCGGTAACCCGGTAGGTGCCGCCATACAGGCCGACATCCTCGCCCAGCACGATGACGGCATCGTCGGCAGCCATTTCGGCCTCCAGTGCGCGGTTGAGCGCCTGCCAATAGCTTAGGGTTTGCATGCGTGGCTCCTTTAGATCAGCGTTTCATGAATCAGGCCGGGGCGCAGCGCGCCCCACGCGTCGTCCAGCGTGGGTTCCGGCGAAGCCAAGGCGAAGGCCACGGCATCCTCGATCTCGGCGCGGATGTCGGCTTCCAGCGCCTCCAGCCCGGCGGTGTCGAGATGGCCGTTTTCCACATAGCGTCGACCGAGCGATTCGCTGCTGTCCAGGCCGAGTGCGTGCAGGGTGTCGGCATCGGGATAATGCAGGGAAAGATCACGCATCTCGGCGGCAATCGGGTCGTCTGCTTCATAAGCGGCGACTTCAACCGCCGGACGGTAGCTGCCCGGGTCAGCCATCGAGTGGCCGCGGTAGCGGTAGGTTTCACATTCGAGTAACTGCGGGCCTTGACCGGCGCGCACCCGCGCGAGCGCATCCCGGGTGTGACGGTTGACTGTTTCTACATTCATACCGTCGATTCTTGCCGCCGGGATGTTATAGGCGCTGGCGCGCTTGTAGACCTCGGTGACTGCCGAGTGACGGTGGATTTCCGTGCCGATCTGGTAGTGGTTGTTTTCGCATACGAACAGCACCGGCAGCTTCCACAGCGCAGCCATGTTGAGCGACTCGTGGAAGGTGCCCTGATTGACTGCGCCGTCACCGAAAAAGCAGATCACCGCTTCGGGCAGGCCGCGCAGCATCACCGCGTAGGCCGCGCCGATGGCAACAGGGTAGGTTTCGCCGACGATGGCATAACCGCCGAGAAAGCGCCGTTCGGCGTCGAACAGGTGCATGGAACCGCCAAGCCCGCGCGAGCAGCCGTCGCGCTTGCCGAACAGCTCCGCCATGATGCTGCGCATGGGCATGCCCCGGGCCAGAGCGTGGACGTGCTCGCGATAGGTGCTGACGATGTAGTCGCCCGGCTCGGCGGCGGCCAGCACGCCGATCGCCACGGCTTCCTCACCGGGGTAGAGATGCAAAAAGCCGCCGATATTGCCACGCGTGTATTCCTGTGCGATGCGTTCTTCCATGCGGCGCGCGCGTAACATGTCGCGCAGAAATCGGATGTGCAGTTCACGCTCCATGGGAAGAAGCCTCCGGGGTTGTCTTTGTGGTGTCTGTTGTCGATGGGTCCAGAATGATCTTATCGGTGAGGTTCAGTTGCGGGTCGAATTCATAGATGTGGGGTGTTCCCGTCTTGAGTTCGTAGTTGAGAATTTGCGCCGGTGTCATGTTTTCAAGGTGCATGATCAGCGCGCGCAGCGAATTACCGTGCGCCGGAATCAGTACATTTTCTCCCGCCTGCAGGTGCGGTTTGATGACTCTGTGGTAATAATCCATGACCCGCGCCGAAGCCATGGCAAGGCTTTCACCTCCGGGGGGCTGTACTTCGTAACCCCGTCGCCATTGCTGAACCTGATCGGCGCCGAAGCGGGTTCGGGCATCGTCTTTGTTCAGTCCTTGCAGATCGCCGTAGTAGCGTTCGTTCAGTGCTTCGGAAACATGCACCACAAGCTCGCCTTTATCTTCCGACAATTTGCTGTAAAGCCGGTAGCGCGGGCTGCCTATCTCGTGGATGCGAATGTAGTGTGTGCAATGACGATTGTGCTTGAGTACTTCATACGCTGTGTCCTGCGCGCGCAATAAAGCGGAGGTGAACACCACGTCGAATTGTCTGTCACGAAGCAATTTTCCGGCTGTAGCGGCTTCGGCCATGCCGTGCTCGCTGAGCGAAACATCCACCCAGCCGGTAAACCGGTTCTGTTTGTTCCAGGCCGATTCGCCATGGCGTAGTAAAACAAGTTGAGACATGCCGGGATCCTCACATGAGTTTGGATTGACGGCGTATTGACCAGCCGATCATGGTCAGCGCCCAGCCATCAAATATCAGGCTGATCCCGACGAACAGACCAACCATCCAGAGCGCAGCATCGGGCCAGTTCAGTAAAAACACAACAGCCAGCGCGATGTCGATCAGGCCATTGAATATCATCCAGATCCGAATACCCATCTGCGCCGTTTTGCTGGACAAAAAGAAACTGACAAACGCATCCAGCAGGAAATAGGCGCTAAACAGCAACGCAATCGATGCAATACCGATAACGGGCTGAAAAAGAATGAGTACACCGACAGTCAGAAGCAGTATCGCCTTGAGCCAGTCCATCAGGCTTCGGCCATGCTGGTAGCCATGCCATGCCCAGACGAGACCGCTTACGATCAGCAGCCAGGCGAACAGTGTCGCAGTGATAAATGAGAAGATCACCGGTGCCATAACACCAACCGCCCCCAGCACGATCAACACGAGCCCGATGATCAGCGTAAAACGGCCAAATCCATGTACTTGAGCATCAAGTAATTGTGTTTCTATGTTTGACATAGTTACCTCTGGTGTTCTGTATTCAGGCGGTTACATGAGATGCCGGATCTCCGGTTTATTTTCCCGTTTCAAACTCATCCAGTGCTTTTCTCAGCGGGATGAGATACATCAATGCGGGGCCACCGTGCATGACTACAGCCATGAAACCCGCGCTCATGACCTCATCGCGGGTGGCGCCGGCATCGAGCGCGTGTTTGACATGCAGGGCGATGCACCATTCGCATTGAGCGGCCACGGCCAGGGCCACATTGATCAACTCCTTGATACGCATGTCCAGTATCGGGCCGCCTTCCGCTTTATTCATGAAGTTCATGAAAGCGTTGGTCTCATTTGGATACTGCTTGAGTAAATCCGAAGTTAAGTTTTTGATTTCATCTAATTTGTTTGTCATTGACATGATGTGATGCTCCGTGGGTTAAAACAAAGTGCGGGCGGCCTTGGAGATGCCCTCGCTGGCCATGGGGTGCTGGTCGCAGAATGCAGCCAGGTCGTGTGCCGTCAGTCCTGTGGCAACGGCGATACCGATTTCACCGATAAGCTGGGCGGCGTTTAGTGTCCTGTTTCGCTCTTGGAGGCACATTCTGCGAGTCGCTGGCTGAGATGGCAAAATGGGGAACCGGCTGGTGATTCGGGCAGGAAATTTATTGAAATTGACACCATCTGCGATCCGTGTGGCACCCGGTGGCAAAGGGCTGTCAGGGCGGATGGGATGCTGCGGGTTCATAGGGACTCACGAATGAGGTAGTAAACGAGGAACAACCCCATCAATGCGACGATAATGCCGAGTGAAACGGCGCTCCATGTGCCTCGATAGAACAGATGATTCGCACTGTCTATCAGGTATCGGTTTCTCAGGAAATTCCAGGTTGATATGCCGGTGATCAACAAGCCGACCACAATCAACAGCATGCCAGCATTTTCAGCATGAACGCCGGGCAGGCTTGCAGCGTTAAGTTTTGTGACGGTGCTCATGTAGTGCAGGAACAGATTGAATTTTTCAATCACAAAACCGAAGGCCATCAGTGAAACGGCCGTACGGATCCATGCGAGGTAAGTCCGTTCGTTGGCGGCATGGTCTTTGTAGTTATCGATCATCCGATGCATCCTTTGCTTTTGAATCGGGTGCTGAATCGGGAACTACAAGCAGAGGCAGGCGTGCCACCCGCAGCAGGTCTTCGCTGGTGTGGCTTGACAGGCCATACGTCCAGCGTGCCAGCCCGTGAAGCCCGCGTGTGCCGATAACGATCAAATCAGCCCGCCATGCGAGCGCCGCCGCTTCGATGTGTCGCGCAATGTGGCCATCGGGCGCCTCGATCACTTCGGCTTCGGCCATAATATTATGGTCATTGATGTTCTGGTCGTTGATCTTTCGGGCGGCGCTATCGAGTTGGCGTTGCGCATCGTCACGCATGTTTGCATCGAGGGTGGCCGGGTCGGTCCAGCCGAACTCACCGTTCAATCCCATGATGGCTTCATCTACCACCGTAATTATTTTAAGTGTGGCTTTCTGATCTTGCGCCAGCGCGATGGCGGTACATAGGTTGGTTTTGGTTAGTAGGTCGCCATCCAGATCCACGGGAACAATAATGCGCTGGTAGATACTCATGCCGGATGTCCTTATTGTGATATCGCGTCGTAAGTGCGAAAACGGAAATTACGCTGTCGGCATCGACGCTTATCCATCGGTGTTTTGTTTCTCGATGGTTTTGATCAGCGCCGAAAGACTCAATCTACTTTCCGACAAATGATTGATCAGCTCGATCAGGGCCAGCAAGGCATTCGCTGTTCCAGGAAATTCACTGAACGCGTATTGCCCCACGCCGTTGAGATAAAAACCGGGTTGACCATCGTGGAGTGATGTCCAGGCGGCGTGAGGTCCGCCGTCTGCAACCTGTGTTCGCAGGCCTGTCTGCTTAAGCACCCGCAGGACATCCGGGGAAACATTGCTGTCGTGCCATACGCGAAGGCCGGGATGACGTTTGGCCTGTGCCTGAGCCAAAAGAACGCCCAGGATATGCGGCTCGACCGGCGCACCGTGATCGTCAGTCACTGCCAGTCGATCACCGTCGGCATCCATGGCTGCTCCCAGATGACAGCCTTTACTGATCACGCTGTCTGCAAGTTTGGCTTGCGATTGTTTGGCAAACGGGTCATTGATCTGTGTGGAATCCAGCCCGGAGCCAATGTACCAAAAACGCAATTGCTGATAATGAGCCACCAGTGCCTTGAACTCATTTTTTGCCGGACCATCGCTGACATTAATGCAGAGCTTGATTTGCTGCTCAGGGTGTAATCGCTGTCGCAAGCAAGCCGCATAGGCCGCCAACGGGTAATCATGGTGCAGTACCGGGTTGCAGTGTCTTGAAAATAACCTGTCAAGATCCGTAATCTTCATGGAGTCAAGGACAGAGGTGGCGGATACGGGCTGGCCACCGGATCCATACAGGCGCATGCCATTCCACCCTTTCGGTGCACAGTGGCCTGTAATCATGACGCCACCGCGCAAACTGTTTTGGGCGGTGTACCACTCCAGAAACGGCGTTGTGCACGCGCCTATGTGGACGACATGATGACCACCGGAGCGCAGCCCTAAGCTGACGGCCTCCGCCAGAGAAGGTGATGATTCCCGGATATCGTATCCAATGGCAAAAGTGGCATCCCCTTCGGGCGATAACAGATCACCGAAGGCGCGCGCCAGAAGCAGGGTATGGCTACAGCAAAGCGTGTGGCCTACTTGTCCGAGAAAAGCGTACTCGTGGATAAGTTTGGCGAATTCTCTGGCGGGCTCAGTACTCAATCTCAACTCCTCAGGCGTCTTGCAAGCAAACGCTTTGATCTGAATTGTGACAGGCAGCTATTGAATTCCATTTGACTCAAGAAACCTCTCAACAAAAGAAATCATCCGGCACTGGGCGGCAGGGGCGTTCACGTAATACTTCCGCACGAAGCAAGAAGTGCATATCTCTCGGGCTGTGTAGGGAGACATCAGAATAACGCCAAAATTCCCTCTTGAAACCATGGATATAAACAATTCAAACATCAACACGCGTTGGAGTATGAATGAGAATAACCAGATCGGATGTAACCAAGGTTACAGACCCTGATAAAGATCAATGATGTACGCCTTAACCTCGATGGAGGCGACGTTCGGCTTTTTCCTGTAAGCGTTCGAGATCGGCCAGCCGGATATTCCCGGCCTCAGTGTGAATAATCCCCTCATGTTTGAAGCGATTGAGCAAACGGTTGACGACCACGCGCACGCTGCCGATCAGACGGGCAATATCCTCGTGCACCAATCCATGGAGTCGGTGATCTGTGTTTTCATTGTCATCTAAATGACGCAGCAGCAGATGGGCGAGGCGCGCGGACGTGTCGTGAAGTGCCAGATCTTCCACCAGGTCGGCCAACTCACGCAGTCGCATTCCGGCGCAGCGCATGGCGGCCTGGTGTAAAGCCGGATAGGTGCGCATCCAGGTTTGCCAGCTGGTAATCGGTGCACAAAGAGCCTGTACTTCATCGAGTGTTTCTGCGATCACTTGATGAGGTTTGCCGTCCAGCAGTGTGATTAGGTTATGGCCTTCGCCCGGCCCAAGCAGGAACAATGTAATGGCACGCCCGCTCTCTGGATGTTCCGCTTCGACACGTACCCGCCCGGTCAATAAGATATAGAAATTCGTTTTCGTCATGGTCGCTGGCATAACCTGCGCGTGCCTTGGCCAGTGCTTGCGATGCATCTGTGCCAGGATGCTCTGCACATCGGTACGCTTCATGCCCTGAAAAAGATGCGAGGTATAAAGTTGATCGATAACTGCTTGTTCGTTAAAAGAATCAGACATTGGTTTTAATAAATCCCCGAATAAATCAAACGTGTCTCTGGCCGAGGGGTTTGCTCAAATTCCATCTGAATGCCTACCGCTGCCAGCTTTGCATAAGGCTGACGAGAGCCCCCGATTTCATGGGTGGAATTGTGCGGAGATGGTTCAAGGTAACAGGCTCCAGATCATCTTGCCCGCGAGTAACAATAACAATCCGGCGATGAGTTTTTTTACCTGAGCGGCATCGAGCCGGTAATGCATGATGCGCCCGCCCAGATACCCGCCGAGGATGGCCGCGATGCTGACCACGCCGAGTAGCAGCCAGTCCATGTGCACGAAACTAAGGTAGGTGAAAAACCCGGCTAGCGTCGAGAACGGAATCACAAAGCTGACTGCGTAAGCGACCTTCTTCGGCTCGAAACCGAGCAAGATCAGTACGGCGAGGATCGGCATGCCGCCGCCGACGCCGATTAAACCCGAGACGATACCCACGGACGCACCGAGCAGCAGCATGATCCAAACCCGGTTATAAACAACTTTGGCTTCACGTTTTCTGAAAATCAGCAATCCGGCGCTGACGATCAAGAATGCGACAAGAAGCCATTGCACGATATGCACCGGCACATAACGGCTCAGCGCCGCGCCGACCGGGGTGGCGAGCGTAACCGAGAGTATCAGCGGCAGCGTGAAGCGCACATCGAGCACGCCACGTCGAAAGTTCATCACCGAGGCGGTGATGGTGGAGGCGGAATTGACGAACAACCCGATCGCCTTGGCCAGATTCAGGGGCATGCCGAGCATGGACAGCACCGGCACCAAAGCGACGGACGAACCCACGCCGCCCATGGCGAACAGCGTCGCCAGCACGAACGTGATCAGAAAATACAAGCCGTCCTGCAGCAACAGTTCGGTCATGTGCGAAGCTTCAAGGTCTTGGCCGCGCCGCCCTTGAGCCGATCTGCAAGTCCCAGCAGTCCGCCGGCCAGGTACTTGGCTTCAAAGCCCTTGGCGGCGAGGTAACTGCGCGCCATGTTGGAGCGATCCGACATGGGGCAGGCCACCACCAGCAGCGTGTCGCTCGGTAGCTCGTCCAGCCGGTCGGGCAGTTCGTTGGCCGGAATGCGCAGACCGAAACTGAATTGCCAGACGGCGGTTTCTTCCGGCACGCGAATGTCGAGCAGTTCGCAGCGGCTCTCGTTGTAGGCGGTGATGAAGTCATCGAGGCCGATACGGGCCTCGCCCATGGCGGCGGGAACGGTCTTGCGTGCCAAGGTGTCGAGTGCATCCATCAGTTTGAACCTCCCGTTAGATTGCCAATGCGTTTGAGATAATCGCAGGCATTGTCGCCGCGCAGGTAATCGACCAGCTTGAGCATACCGCCGGTGAAGTAGCGCGAGCGGTAGCCTTGCAGGGTGAGGAAGAGGCGCGCGATCTCGGCACGGTCGTAGTGCGGGCACATGGTCACGATGGTCTTGGCGCGATCCAGCTCGCTCAGGCGGTCGGGCAGTTCGTTCAGCGGAATGTGCTGACCCATGCCGACCGACCAGGCGGCATGTTCCTCGCGAAAACGGATATCGATCAGCTGGATCTCGCCTTTGGCATAGCTGTCGAGCAGTTCCTCCAGGCCGATCTTCATGGCAAGCCGCTCGTCATAATCGAAGCGGCGCAGGTAGTCGTCAAAGGGTATCGGAGGCATGAGGCAGGTTCTCCATCGTAGGAATTGAGTGTGTCTCTCATTGATGAAGACGCACTGCCGGGGAAAAGGATGCGTCACGTCGATTATGTTTGGAAAACCCACTCGAAGGTGGACTGCAAACGCCACGCATCGGCATGAATCAGCGTGCGCCGAGCGCCGCCAGACCGAAGGCTTCGGTCAGGGTCGGGTGCGGAGGAATCGCGCCGGCGAGCTGTTCTATTGTCAGGCCATGGCGCACGGCCAGTGCCGCCTCACCCATCAGGTCGGCCGCACCCTCGACCAGCGCATGGATGCCGACGATGCGGCGGTCGTCGCGCCGGTAGACGATGCGCAGGCGGCCAAAGGCGTCGCCGCTGATCTGCGCGCGGGCGTCGATTCGGTAGTCGTATTCGGCGACCGCTACATCAAACCCGGCGGCGCGGGCGGCGTCTTCGGTGAGCCCGGCCATGCCGAGCTCAGGGTAGGAGAAGATCACCGCGCTGTTGTGTGCGGGCTCCGGAAAGACCGTCGGCGCGCCGAGCAGATGGCGGGCGACAGCTTGCGCCTGCGCGGTGGCCCAGTGGGCGAACATGGGGTTGCCCACCAGGTCGCCGGTGGCGTAGATGCCGGGTTCGTCGGTTTGCAGCATGGCATCGACCTTGACGCCGTAGCGGTCGTGGCGCACTGCGGTGGTTTCCAGGCCCAGGCCATCAACATTGGGATGGCGTCCGGCGACGATGGCCACCACCTGTGCCTCGACGATGTGCGTCTGTCCAGCGAGCGTGTATCGGACACTATGGCGGCATTCCTCGCCCTCGATGGCTTCGACCGATACGCTGGTCTGTACCTCGATACCGTCCGCCCGCAGGCGTTCGGCGAGTAACTCGGCGAGCACGGCGTCCACCGGCCCGAGAATGCGCGGCGCGGCTTCCAGGATGGTCACACGGCTGCCGAGCATGTGGAATATCTGCGCCATTTCCACGCCGATGGGGCCGCCGCCGATCAACACCAGCGATTCCGGGATGAAACCGATTTCGATCAGGCCCTCGGAGTCGAGCACGCCGGGTAGCTCCGCACCCGGAATCGGCAAGCGTGAAGCCACCGATCCGGTGGCGAGAATGGCGTTGATAAAACCGACCTCACGGCGTTCACCGCCCGACTCGATCAGCGCCGTGCGTGGTCCTGTGAGGCGGGCGCGCCCGAAAGTGACTTCCAGCCCCGGCAGTTGCTTGGCCTTGGCCAGTGCGCCTTGCGCCCGGCCGCTGAGGATTTGGTTCTTGCGGGCCTGCACCGTACTCCAGTCAATATCGCCGCTATCCATGCCCGCCGCAGACAGGCCGAATTCGCCCGCCTGCTTGAGTTCACGGCGGCGCGCCGCGGTCTCGCGGAAAATCTTCGAGGGAATACAGCCCTCGAACAGACAGGTACCGCCCAGACCGCGCCCGGCCTCTACCAGCAGAACCCGTTTGCCGGCCTGAGCCAGCGCTATGGCGGCGGGGGTGCCGCCCGGTCCGCCGCCAATAATGAGCAGGTCATATTGCGTGTTGACATTCATGGGGTATTCCTCACTTTTTAGCAAAATAGGGGCTTTATTCGTCCGATGATCCTGAATCTCGGCGCTTGTCTTGGTGTGCATAGATCAAAACGGCAAAGAACACGCCGCCCTGAATAAAACCGAGAATGGCTTCAATACCGGCCGCCATCATGGCGTTGAGTGTTTGCGGTACCCAGTCGCCGATACCTAAGGTCGTGAACAGGGCGACCGAGATATACAAAGACACCCGAAAGGGGTGCGCCTGAAGGGTATCGCTTTGGGCGAATGCGCCCTTGCCGTTGTACGCAAACAGGTCGAACACGCCGAATTGCAGGTACCTCAGCGCAAAGAACAACAAGGTAAACGCCGTAACTTCCAGATACAGGAATACCAGACGCAACAGGTCAAGATGCATGGAACGGCGCTTGTGAGCCACATAGAAAAGCATCACATCGAGCAGCGCGAAACGCACGATGACGATGTACATGAGATAGGCGAACATCAACTCCTCACGCCACTGGCTGAATCCAGCCGGAGCGATCACTTTCCATGCCCAGCCGATAAGCAGGGGCGCGAGCATCAACGGAATCAACCACGGCAGCCAGGGCAGCAAAGTGGTCAGGCGCTGCACGACGCGGGTCGAGATTGTCCTGCCCTGCTTAGTCATGGTTATTTATCGATTT
>JACDJA010001644.1_pt1 | contig 18083 bp, 16 predicted proteins | sample 7449241 | NCBI WGS metagenome assembly JACDJA01 (sample SAMN14253289, study PRJNA609438) | sludge metagenome | isolation source: initial anaerobic sludge | collected 2018-12-20 | reverse complement strand
GTAGGCGAGATACGGGTACACCGCGGTCGCGCCGTAGCCGATCAGGCAGGCGTAGTGGTGCGGATCGCGTACGGTGCCGGTTTCGACGACGATGTTCGCGCTGCAGCGCAGCCCCGCGGCGATCAGCGCGTGGTGCACCGCGCCGGTGGCGAACAGTGCGTGGATCGGCATGCGGTCGCGGGCGACGTTGCGGTCGCTCAGCACGAGAATCACCTTGCCCGCCTTCACCGCGCCGACCGCGCGCGCCGTCAGTGCGCGCAGCGCGCCTTCCAGCACGGTCGCCACCGGGTCGTAGTGGAGGTCCAGTGTGCAGGTGGCGAAAGCCGGATCGTCCAGGTTCGTCAGCCTGTCGAAGGCGTCCTTCGACAACAGCGGGCTGTGCACCTCCACCCGGCGCGCGTGCGCGGGCGTTTCCTCGAACAGGTTGCGCTCGGGGCCGAAGGAGGTGTTGAGCGACATGACGATCGCTTCGCGGATCGGGTCGATCGGCGGATTGGTCACCTGGGCGAACTGCTGGCGCAGGTAGTCGAACGGCGAACGCACCTTCTGCGAGAGCACCGCCATCGGCGTGTCGTCGCCCATCGAGCCGATCGCCTCGGCGCCGTCCTCGGCGAGCACGCGGAGAATCTGGTCACGCTCCTCGAAGCTGACGTTGAAGAGCTTCTGGTGCACGAGCAGGCTCGGCGCGTCCATCAGCGCGAGGTCGGCGTCCTGGCTGGGCGGGAGATCCAGCCGCAGCGCGCGGGCCTTCAGCCACTCGCGATAGGGGTTGCGTCCCTTCAGCTCATTGTCGATGTCCTCCGACATCAAGAGGCGCCCGGTTTCAAGATCGGCGGCGACCATCTGGCCGGGCTTGACGCGGCCCTTCTTCTCGACGTTGGCGGGGTCGATCGGCCACACGCCGATTTCGGACGCGATGGTGAGGATGCGGTCCTTGGTCAGCACCCAGCGCGCGGGCCGCAGGCCGTTGCGATCCAGCGTGCACACGGCGTAACGGCCGTCGGTCAGCACAACGCCGGCCGGACCGTCCCACGGCTCCATGTGCATCGAGTTGTACTGGTAGAAGGCGCGGATGTCGGGATCCATCGACTCGACGTTCTGCCAGGCCGGCGGAATCACCAGACGCAGGGCACGGAACAGGCCCGCGCCGCCCATCACCAGGCCCTCGACCATGTTGTCCAGGCTCATCGAGTCGGAACCCCGTGCGCCGACGATCGGGCGTACCGCGTCCATGTCGGGAATCAGCGGGCTGGAAAATTTCTGCTCGCGCGCGCGGCTCCAGTTGCGGTTGCCCTGCACCGTGTTGATCTCGCCGTTGTGCGCGAGGTAGCGGAAGGGCTGCGCCAGGCGCCACTGCGGCCAGGTGTTGGTCGAGAAGCGCTGGTGGAACACCACCAGGCTGGTGGCGAAGCGCGCATCGTTGAGGTCCGGATAGAACACCGGCAGCTTGTCCGGCATCACCAGGCCCTTGTAGCTGATAACGCGGCACGACAGGGTGGGCACGTAGAACACCGGATCGGCGCGCTCCAGCACCTTTTCCGCCAGACGCCTCGCGACATACAGCCGGCGTTCGAAGTCGTCCTCCGAAAGATCCGTGGCCGCGTTGACGAACACCATCTCGATGTGGGGCAGCGATTCCAGCGCCGATTCGCCGCATACCGACGGATCGGTCGGCACCGCGCGGAAGCCGGCGACGACGAGCGCCTGGGCTTCCAGGCACGCTTGCAGGGTGGCGCGCGCGTGCGCCTGCGGGGTGGCGTCGCGCGACAGGAATACCAGGCCGGCGGCGTAGACGTCGCCGAGTGCAAAGCCGGATCCGCTCGCCACCGCGCGCAGGAACGCATCCGGCTTCTTGAACAGCAGGCCGCAGCCGTCGCCCGACAGGCCGTCCGCGGCGATGGCGCCGCGATGGGTCATGCAGGCGAGCGAGCCGATCGCGTGCTGCACCAGCGTGTGGCTGGGCTGGTTGTCGATTTGCGCGATGAGGCCGAAACCGCAGCTGTCCTGTTCGAAATCGGGCGAATACAGGGTTCTGTCCAGCCAGCGTTGTCGTTCCATGGTTCCGTTGTGCTCGGGCAAGAGCGGCCGGTCCGTCGGGCAGGTCGCACAAAAAAAGGGGGAGCCATTCTATTTCAGCGCAAGCGTCCCGGCAATGCCCCGGATCGATTTTTCGATGCGCGGCCGCGATGGAGCACGTACGGCGAGGGGTGGCACGACGGTATGATGAACGCCCCGCCGCCGCCCGTGCCCCTGCATGTCCCCCGAACTCGCGCAGCAACTGCTGCTGAAAACCCTGCTGCCGCTGTCGCTGTTGATCGCCGCCGGCGGTATCTGGCCGCGCTGGCAGAGCGGCATTTCGATTATCGGCCTGCGCGGGGAGATCAACCGCCTGGTGCTGAATTTCTTCGCGCCCATGCTGTTCTTCGCCGCCGGCGCGACCGCTACGGTCGACCTGAGTTTGCTGAAGCTGCCGCTGATTCTTGGTGCGGCCACCCTGTTCGGCCTGGGTCTCGCCGCGCTGGCGCTGTTCGCCACGCCGCTGGGGCGCGGTCTGCCGGGCCCCGCGCGCGGCGCGGTGCTGCTGGCTTCCGGTTTCGGCAACGTGCTGTTCTTCGGCTATCCTTTCCTCACCACGGTGTTCGGCGAGGCCGGCGCGCGTTACCCGTTCTTTGCCGACATGCTCGCGACCACGCCGCTGGTGTGGTCGCTCGGGGTGTGGATTGCGTTCCGCTACGGCAACCACAGCGAGCACGCCTCCTTTCTTGCGATGTGGCTGCGCCTGCCGCCGGTATGGGGCTTCGCGGCCGGCATTGCGGTCAATCTGTCCGGCAGCGGGCTCGAACCGCTGGTCGAGGCGGCGCGTTGGGCGGGCAGTCCGACCATCCCCCTGATGCTGTTCGTGCTGGGGCTGACGATCCCCTGGCATGACCTGCGTCCGCAAAGGGCGGTGATGGTGGCGCTGGCGATCAAGCTCGCGCTGATGCCGCTGTTCGCCCTCGGCCTGGCGCTGGCATGGCCCGGCCCGCTGTCCGAGCCCGCCGAGGCGGCGATCCTCGAGGCGGCGATGCCGACCATGGTAATGGTGATCGCGCTGGCCGACCGTTTCGGTCTGGACGTGCGCCTGGCCGGCCTCATCATGGGCTGGTCAACGCTTGCCGGATTGTTTACGCTGCCATTCTGGTTATGGGTGTTGAAAGGATTCACGGCATGAAGATCGGATTCATCGGCAGCGGCATCATGGGCCGCCCCATGGCGGAGAATTTGCTGCGCGCCGGACACCAACTGACCGTGTACGGCCGGCGCTTCGACCGCATCGAGCCCATCCTGGTGATGGGCGCGCTCGGCAAGGGCACGCCGATGGAGGTCGCCGCCGAGACGGACATCACCTTCACCGTCGTTTCCGACACCACCGACGTCGAGGAGATCATTCTGGGCAGCCGCGGGCTCATTCACGGTGCGCGCCCCGGCCACACCATCGTCGACATGAGCACGGTGTCGCCCGCGGCGACCCGGCGCATCGCCGCGGCACTGGCCGAGCGCGGCGTGCACATGCTCGACGCGCCCGTGTCGGGCGGCGAGACGGGGGCGCGCGAAGGCACGCTGTCGATCATGGTGGGCGGCGAGGTGCCGATCTTCGAGAAGGTGCGTCCCTTGTTCGAGATCCTCGGCAAGAGCGTCGTTCACGTCGGCGGGCACGGCGCCGGCCAGGTGGTGAAGTGCTGCAACCAGATCGTCGTCGGCCTGACCTTCGAGGGCGTCGCCGAGGCCATCCTGCTGGCGCGCCGCAACGGTGTCGATCCACTGAAGATGCGCGAGGCGCTGATGGGCGGCTTCGCCGGCAGCCGCATTCTCGACGTGCACGGCCAGCGCATGCTCGACGCCAACTACAAGCCCGGCTTCAAGGTGAAGTTGCATCACAAGGACATGGCCATCGTCATGGACAACGCGCAGGAGACCGCCACCCCGCTGCCGGGCGCGGCGCTGATCGCGCAGCAGATGAACGCGCTGATGGGCGCGGGCGACAGCGAGCTGGATTCGTCGGCGATCATGCGGGCGCTGGAACGGCTGACCGGCGAGACGCGCTGAACGCCGCGCGCATCCTCGTCGTCATCGGCGCCGCCAGCGGCGCGGGCGCGCCCGATCCGCGTACCGCGGCGGGCCCCGCGGCGCTGCGCCGCTCCCGTGCGTTTCACGATACGCCGCTGCAACGCGTCGAATGGAACGCCATTCTGCGCGCACCGCGGCGCGACCTGCCGCTGGAGGCGGTTGCGGCGCTGGGCGCGCGCCTGGCCAGGGAAGTCGAGCGCGTGCTGCGCGCCGGGCATTTCCCGCTGGTGGTGGGCGGCGACCACTCCTGCGCGATCGGTACCTGGAACGGCGTGCGCCGCGCGCTGGCCGAACAGGGGCCCCCCGGCCTCATGTGGATCGACGCGCACATGGACAGCCACACCTTTGCCACCACGCCGAGCGGACAGATTCACGGCATGCCGCTCGCGGCGCTGCTCGGCGAGGGCGATGCCGCGCTCGCCGGCACGGCGCCGACGCTGCGCCCGGAGCATGTCTGCCTCGTCGGCGTGCGCAGCTTCGAGGCAGGCGAGGCGGCGCTGCTGCACCGGCTGGGTGTGCGCGTGTTCGACATGGCGGAGGTGCGCCGGCGCGGACTTGCGGCGGTGTTCGACGAGGCGCTGGCGATCGTGCGGCGCGGCACGGCCGGGTTCGGCGTCAGTATCGACCTCGATGCGCTCGACCCGGCCGAGGCGCCCGGCATCGGTTCGCCGGTTCCCGGCGGGCTCGGCTGCGTCGAGCTGGTGACGGCGCTGACCCGGCTGCGCGACGATCCCGCCTTCGTGGCGATGGAACTCGTCGAATACAACCCGCACCGCGACCATGATCAGCGCACCGCCGGCGTGGCGGGTGCGCTGGTCGATGCCATCGCCCCGCAGGCGCCGCCGGCGTAAAGCTCAATCGGCGCCGAGGCCGACGAAGGGATTGTCGCGGCGCTCGTGGCCGAACGTCGACATGGCGCCGTGGCCCGGCACGAAGCGCACCTCGTCTCCCAGCGGGAAGAGTTTTTCGCGGATGGCGCGCAGCAGCGCGGCGTGGTCCCCGCGCGGAAAATCGGTGCGGCCGATCGAGCCCTTGAACAGCACGTCGCCGACGAAGGCAAGCTGCGCCGCGCGCTGGTAGAACACCACGTGTCCCGGTTTGTGGCCGGGGCAGTGCAGCACCTCGAAGCGTATCGCACCGACGTCGACGGTATCGCCATCGGCCAGCCACTGGTCAGGGACCAGCGGCGGCGTCGGCGGAAAGCCGAACAGCTCGGCCTGCTGCGGCAAGCTGTCGAGCCAGAACGCCTCCTCGCGCTGCGGACCGACGATGGGCACGCCGAGCGCGTCGCGCAGCGCTGCCGCGGCGCCGACGTGGTCGAGATGGCCGTGGGTGAGCAGCAACTTTTCCACGCTGAGCCCGCGCCGCGTGACTTCATCGCGCAGGCGCTCGGGCTCGCCGCCGGGGTCGATCAGCGCGGCGCTGCCGGCGGCGTCCCATACCAGGGAGCAGTTCTGCTGGTACGGGGTGACGGGGAGAATGATAAAGTCCATCGATTCATTATCCGCTGATTTGCACCATGTCCGCACCCGACGCCCTGCTGCTGCTGTCCACCCATTGTCCTCATTGCCCTGCCGTACTCGCGGCACTCGCCGATTTGGTGAAACAGGGTGCGATCGGCCGGCTGGAGGCCGTCAATCTCGAGCAGCGCCCGGACGTGGGCCAGGCGCTCGGCGTGCGTTCGGTACCGTGGATCCGCATCGGCCGCATCGAGCTGGCCGGCGCGCGCGGCAAGGCGGAACTCGCGGCGTGGGCGGCGAAGGCCGACAGCGAGGCGGGGCTCGCCGACTGGTTCCACCTGCTGCTGAAGGAAGGCCAGATGGAACGCGCGCGCGCGGCGATCGAGGCCGATCCCGCGCTGCTCGCGGCGGTGCTGCCCATCGTCGGCAACGTCGAGGCGAGCCTCAATGTGCGCCTGGGCGCCGGCGTGCTGCTGGAGGATTTCGCCGGTAGCCCTGCGCTGCGCGCACTGCTGCCGCGCCTGGGTGAGCTGTCGCAGCATGCGGACGCACGCGTCCGCGCGGATGCCAGCCATTACCTGGGTCTGACCGGCGATGCGGCGGCGCAGCCGTGGCTCGCGGCACGCCTGCAGGACGAGGACGCCGACGTGCGCGAGATTGCGGCTGAGAGCCTGCAGGCGCTCAGCGCTCCGTAGCCGTTCCGCTGTCGTCGATGCGCATCCGCACGTCCGCCAGCACCGCCTCGGCGGCGCGCCGTCCCGCGTCGATCGCGCTGGCCGCGCGGTGGAACTCCATCAGCCCGAACGCGGCGAGCCGCGGCGTCACCAGTACATCGGCCGGTTCGCCGGCAAGCCGGCTGCGCGTGATGAACACCTGCATGATGTTGATGCTGCTCGCCAGCACGTCGAGCATGGCAGGCGGCCCGTCCGCCGCTTGGCTGCCGTTGAGGCCGAGTTGCGACATGCCCGCCTGAATGCGCGCAAGCACGGTGTCCACAGCCGAGGACCGGCTTTTTTTCGCCCGCCTCGCAGGCGTTGCCTTGAGATGACGTCCCAGCAGGTCGGAGTTCAGATCCACCGCGATCACCACGTCCGCGCCCATCGCCCGCGCCAGCGACACCGGCACCGGATTGACCAGGCCGCCGTCGACCAGCCACACGCCGTCGCGCCGCACCGGGGTGAACAGCCCCGGCAGCGCAATCGATGCGCGCACCGCGTTGGACACGCCCCCCTCGCGCAGCCACACTTCGCGGCCGTGCGCGAGGTTGGTGGCCACCGCGGCGAAGGGGCGCGCCAGATCCTGAATGTCGCGATCGACGAAGTGTTCGCGGAAGAAGGTGATGAGCTTTTCGCCCTTGATGAGACCGCCGTTGAGCGACACATCGAGGAAGCTCACCACCGTCTGCGGGCGCAGGCCGCGCACCCAGGCTTCCAGCCGGTCCAGTTCGCCAGCGACATAGGCGGCACCCACCAGCGCGCCGATCGACGTGCCGCACACCAGATCGGGCTCGATGCCGGCCTCGGCCAGCGCGCGGATGACGCCGATGTGCGCCCAGCCGCGTGCCGACCCGCTGCCGAGGGCGAGGCCGATGCGCGGTCGCGGCACAGTGCTCATGCGGTCATCCCGGATTGTCCATCAGGCGGCAGGAGACCCGCTTGCGTCCCGAATTCGGCTCTCGCGCGATGCCAATGCTCCGAGCGTGTTGCAGGAGGGCCGCCCTCGGCCCGATGCCGTGAAGGTTCCACCGCCCGAAAATCGCGGCGAGCACCCGGAGGGCATGAAGGCGCCGCGTCTACCAGGACCGCATGGGAATTTGACTGGCCGTTCGGGCTGATGGGTCACGTGTCGATAGTGAATGGGTGTTCTGGGATCAATCCGCCTCGCGCTCGATGCCGCAGCACGGCACGCGTTCGGCGGTTTCCGGCGCGCTGAGGATGGCGCCGGTCACCGGGTTGGGGCGGAACACGGTGCAGCCTTTCAGCCCCAGTGCGTGCGCCTCGCGATAGAGGTCGGCGAAACGCTCGAACGGTGTGTCGGCGGCGACGTTGATGGTCTTCGATATCGCATTGTCGACGAACGGCTGCAACGCCGCCTGCATCGCCAGATGTGCGTGCGGGTCGAGTTGACGCGCTTCGACGAAGGCGGGCGGTGCCCCCGTGGCGCCCCGTACCTGCCAGCACTGCCAGGCGTAATCGACGACGCGATGGCTGCGGTAGCCGCCGTCCGCATGCAGCACGCGGCGTTCCGCCTCGGCCGCGAACACCGGCTCGATGCCGCTCGACAGATTGTTGGCGAGCAGGCTGATGGTGCCCGCCGGCGCGATCGCCAGCAGATGACTGTTGCGGATGCCGTACCTGGCGATGGCGTCGCGCATGTCGGCGGGCAGGCGCGAGGCGAAACCGCTGGCGAGATGAGCATCGCGCTCGAAAGCGGGAAACGCGCCTTTCTCCTGTGCCAGGGCGACCGAGGCTCGGTACGCCGCGTCGCGCACGGTGCGCATCGCCTCTGCGGCGAGGGCGCGCGCGGCGTCGCTGTCGTAGGCGAGGCCGAGCAGGATGAGCGCGTCGGCAAGCCCGGTGATGCCCAGGCCGATGCGACGCTTGCGCCGTGCCTCGACGGCCTGCGCCGGCAGCGGATAGCGCGACACGTCGATGACGTCGTCGAGAAAGCGTACCGCCTGCGTGGCGGCGTCGGCGAGCGTGGCGAGGTCGAGTCGCGCGTCGGCGGCGAAGGGGGCAACGATGAAGGCGGCGAGATTGAGGGAGCCGAGATCGCAGGCGCCGTAGGGCGGCAGCGGAATCTCGCCGCAGGGATTGGTGGCGGCAAGATGCTCCTGCTGCGCCAGGGTGTTGTCGCGGTTGATGGTGTCGACGAACAGCACGCCCGGCTCGGCGGTGTCGTAGGCGGCGCGCAGGATGCGCTGCCACAGCGCGCGTGCCTTGACGGTGCGCACCACGCGGCACGGCACCGGCGCGGTGTCGCCGCTCCAGCGGCGCGCGACCATCGCGCTGTCCGTGGACGCGTCGTCGCGCAGCGGAAACACCAGCGGCCAGTCGGCGTCGGCGGCCACCGCGGCCATGAAGGCGTCGCTCACCTGCACCGAAAGATTGAAGTGACGCAGCGCCGCCGGGTCACGCTTGGCGTCGACGAAGGTTTCGATGTCCGGATGATCGCAGCGCAGCGTCGCCATCATCGCGCCGCGCCGCGCGCCCGTCGACAGCATGGTCGCGCACATCGCGTCCCAGATGTGCATGAACGACACCGGCCCCGAGGCGATGGTGCTGGAGGCGTGCGCCACCGTTCCCGCAGGGCGCAGGGTGGAAAAATCGTAGCCGATGCCGCCGCCGTGCTGCATGGTGAGCGCGCCTTCCTTCAGCGCCTCGAAGATGGATTCCAGGGTGTCGGCGATGTCGCCCATGACGAAGCAGTTGAGTAGCGTCACACGGCGCCCGGTACCGGCGCCGGCGAGGATGCGTCCGCCGGGAAGGAAGCGGAAGCCGTCCAGCAGCGCGGCGAAGCGTTCCGCCCACACGTCACGGTCGGCGGTTTCCGCGGCGGCGACCGCGTGCGCCACACGTCGCCAACTGGCGTGGATGTCCGCCTCGCCCGGCGCACGGTAGCGCGTCGCCCAGATGTGGCGGGAAAGCTCCATGCGGAAGGGATCGTTCGTCGGCATGCGCGGTCAGGACGGGAGTGTTTCAGGCATTATGCGGCTTCCCCTGTTTTTTGCGCATAGCCGCTGCGCCTGCCCTGTGACGACGCCCTCGCCCCATCCGTATGCCGCACTGACGCCCGACGTCGCACTCGACGCGCTCGACAGCACCGGCCTTGTGGCCGACGGCCGCCTGCTGGCGCTGAACAGTTACGAGAACCGTGTGTACCAGATGGGCGTCGAGGATGCGGCGCCGGTGGTGGTGAAGTTCTACCGTCCCCGGCGCTGGTCCGACGCGGCGATCCTCGAGGAGCATGCCTTCGTCGCGGAACTGGCGGCGCGTGAGATCCCGGCGGTGCCGCCGCTCGTGTTGAACCAGGTCACGCTGCACACCCACGCCGGCTTTCGCTTCGCCGTGTATCCGAAGCAGGGCGGGCGCATGCCCGAATTCGACCGCGCCGGCACGCTGGAACGCATGGGGCGTTTTCTCGGCCGCATCCATGCCGTCGGGGCGAGCGCGCCCTTCGTGCATCGCCCGACGCTCGATCCCGAAACCTTCGGCGTCGCCTCGCGCGATGTTCTCCAGCGCGGCAACTGGCTGCCGGCCGACCTTGCCGCGGCCTGGGACAGCGTGGTCGAACACGCACTCGCCAGCGTCGCCCACTGCTACGCGCGCGCCGGCGCCGTGCGCGCGATTCGCCTGCACGGCGACTGCCACGCCGGCAACGTGCTGTGGACCGAGGACGGGCCGCACTTCGTCGACTTCGACGACGCCCGCATGGGGCCCGCGGTACAGGATCTGTGGATGCTGCTGTCCGGCGAGCGCGAACAGCAGCAGATGCAGTTCGCCGAGATTCTCACGGGCTATGAGGATTTCATGGAATTCGACCCACGCGAGCTGCACCTGGTGGAGGCATTGCGCACCCTGCGCCTGCTGCATTACGCGGCCTGGCTCGCGCGGCGCTGGGACGATCCCGCCTTCCCCGCCGCGTTTCCGTGGTTCAATACGCAGCAGTACTGGCAGGCGCGCATCCTCGAACTGCGCGAGCAGATCGCGCTGATGGACGAGCCGCCGCTGGGGGTTTGATTTTCTTGTCCGCGAAGGACGCGAAGAAACGCGAACGGAACCCTGAATGTTTTTCTTCGCGACCCTTCGCGTCCTTCGCGGATGAAACAGATTTTGAAGAGACATGTGCGGCATAGCAGGTGAGTTTCGTTTCGACGGCGAGGTGCCCGCTGCGGACACCATGGCGCGCATGCTCGCCCGGCTGGCGCGGCGCGGGCCCGACGCCGAGGGGCAGCACGCCGACGGCGCGGTGCGCCTGGGCCACCGGCGCCTGGCGATCATCGACCTGTCGCCGCGCTCGCAGCAGCCGATGGTCGATGCCGCGAGCGGCACCGCGCTGGTGTTCAACGGCACCATCTACAACTACCCCGAGCTGCGCGCCGAGTTGATCGCGCGCGGCCACGCCTTCCATTCCGATGGCGACACCGAGGTCATCCTGCGCGCCTGGCTGGAGTGGGGCGCGGCCTGCGTCGAGCGTCTGCACGGCATGTTCGCCTTCGCCATCTGGAACCGCGACACGCTCTTCCTCGCGCGCGACCGGCTCGGTATCAAGCCGCTCTATTTCAGCGCAACACCGCAGGCATTCCGCTTCGCCTCGACGCCGCAGGCGCTGCTCGCCGCGGGCGGCGTCGACACCGGCATCGACCCCGTTGCCCTGCATCATCTCTTCACCCTGCACGCTGTGGTGCCGGCACCGCGCACGATCTACGAGGGCGTGCGCAAGCTCGCACCCGGCACCACCCTGACGGTGAACGCGCGCGGCGTCATCACCGAGCGCAGATACTGGGCACTGAAGGCACAGCGCCCCGCGGCGCCGAAGACCGCGGCCGAGTGGACCGAGGCGATCCACGAAAGTCTCAGGCAGGCGGTGAAGAAGCGCATCGAGATCGCCGACGTCAAGGTCGGCGTGCTGCTCTCCGGCGGGCTCGACTCGAGCCTGCTGGTGGCGTTGCTCGCCGAGCAGGGCGTGCCGGACCTGATGACCTTCTCGGTCGGTTTCGAGGACCAGCCGGAGGAGCGCGGCAGCGAGTTCGAGTATTCCGACCCGGTGGCGGCGATGTACGGCACGCGCCATCACAAGTACCTCATTCCCAACGCCGAAGTCCTGCATCGCCTGCCCGAGGCGGTCGACCAGATGAGCGAGCCGATGTTCGCGCAGGACGCGGTGGCGTTCTACCTGCTTGCCGAGCAGGTCAGCAGGACGGTGAAGGTGGTGCAGAGCGGCCAGGGTGCCGACGAGGTGTTCGCCGGTTATTTCTGGTATCCGCGCATGGCCGCGGAAACCTCGGGCAGCGCGTTGGCGCGCTTCCGCAAGCACTATTTCGACCGCGACCACGACGAATTCCTGGAGATGACGCAGCCCGCGTATCACGGGTCGGATCACACCGGCGAACTCGTCGCCGCGCATCTCGCGGAACCTTTCGCCGATGAATTCATCGATCAGGTATTGCGCCTGGACACCACCCTGCTGATCACGGACGACCCGGTGAAGCGCGTGGACAACATGACCATGGCATGGGGGCTGGAAGCGCGCGTGCCCTTCCTCGACCATCAGTTGGTCGAACTGGCCGCGGCGATGCCGCCCGAACTCAAACTCGCTTCCGAGGGCAAGCACGTGCTGAAACAGATTGCACGCGGACTGATCCCCGACGCGGTGATCGACCGCAAGAAAGGCTATTTCCCGATGCCGGCGCTGAAATACGTGCGCGGCGAATTCCTCGAATTCATGCGTGGCATTCTCGATTCACAGGCCTGCCGCACGCGCGGGCTGTACAACCGTGCCTACGTCGACACGCTGCTCGCGGCGCCGGAGCAGCACCACACCCGCATCCAGGGCAGCAAGCTGTGGCACCTGGCGCTGCTCGAATTCTGGCTGCAGAAACATGATTAATCGGTTGGGGCCTAGCCGTCGCCCCCTCTCCCGCTTGCGGAACCGGGTTGTCCGCGCCGCGCTGCTCCTCGCCGCGTCGACCGTTTTCCCCGCGCACGCACAGGTCGCCTTCGACGACTGGCTCGCTGCCTTCCGCCAGGACGCCGCCGCACAGGGCATTTCCGCCGCCACGCTCGACGCGGCGTTGGCCGACGTGAAACCCGTCGAACGCGTGATCGAACTCGACCGCCGCCAGCCGGAATTCCTGCAAACCTTCTCCGACTATCTTGCGCGGCGCGTCACCGTGACGCAGGTCGCGCGCGGGCAGGCGGCGCTGGTGGCGCACGCTGGACTGTTCGACGCGGTGGAGGCGCAGTATCGCGTGCCGAAGACGGTGCTGGCCGCGTTCTGGGGCCTGGAGACGCACTACGGCGCGCAACTGGGCGGCTTGAACATTCCCGCCAGCCTCGCCACGCTGGCGTACGATGGCCGCCGCAGCGCGTTTTTCCGCAGCCAGTTGCTCGACGCCCTGCGCATCGTCGACGCCGGCCACGTCGCTGCGGCCGACATGCAGGGTTCGTGGGCCGGGGCGATGGGGCACATGCAGTTCATGCCGACGACCTTCCGCACCTACGCTCTCGATGCCGACGGCGATGGCCGCATCGACCTGTGGCGCTCGCTGCCGGACGCGTTCCACTCGGCGGCCAACTATCTGCAACAAGCCGGCTGGCGCAGCGACGAGCCGATTGCCGTCGCCGTGCGCCTGCCGCAGGACTTCGACTTTCGCCGCGCGCGCGTCGCCAACCGGCTGCCGCTTGCCGACTGGGTGGCGGCCGGTGTCACGGCCGCCGACGGCGGGCCGTTGCCGACGGTGGCGGGACGTGCCGCGATCGTGTTGCCGCAGGGCTGGCAGGGACCGGCCTTCATGGTGTTCGACAACTTCGATGTGGTGATGCAGTGGAACCGCTCGGTGAATTACGCCCTGGCGGTCGCGCAACTCGCCGAGCGTCTGGCGGGCGGCGCCGGGATCGCCGCCACCGGCGAGCCCGGCGCGCTCAGCACGGCGCAACTCGCCGCGCTACAGCAGTCGCTGAACGAACTGGGCTTCGACGCCGGCACGCCCGACGGTCTGCTCGGCCCGCTGACGCAGTCCGCCATCCGTCGCTACCAGGTGGTGCATGGCCTGCCGGCCGACGGGTATCCGGCGCCGAGCGTGCTCGCCCATGTCGAGCAGACCCGCGCCGCCGGACGCCTCGCGCAGGGGGCAGCGGCGCCGTCCGCGGTACCCTGACCCGGATTTCGCAGCGAGGTGAACCCATGAGCCTGCAATGCTGGAAATGCGGCGCGAGTCTGGCCGGCATGCCGTTGCCGCTGGGCCGCTGCGACGTCTGTCCGAGCTGTCGTGCCGACCTGTATGTGTGCCGGCTGTGCCGCCACTACGATGCCCACCGCGCGGGGCAGTGTCGCGAACTCGCCGCCGAGCGTGTCGCCGACAAGACGCACGCCAACGATTGCGGCTGGTTCGTGCCGCGGCCCGAGGCCTACAAGGGCGGCGGCGTCGCGGTGGCGCAGGCGAGCCGCAGTGCGCTTGACGCGCTGTTCGGTGGGGCGCCGGCCAGACCGGACGCCGCGGCGTCGCCGGAAGACCTGTTCAAGAAGTAGCGCGCCGGCGCAACGGGCGCAGCGCCTGCCACTCGTACAGCACGAGGCCGGCACCGATCAGCGCGATGCCGGCCCAGCCCGCCGCCGGAATGCGCTCGCGGTTGAGCGTCTGCCCCAGGAGCAGCGCCGATACCGGCGTCAGCAGCGCGATCAGCGCGACGCGCCCGGTGTCGAGGTGCTTGATGACGAAATAGTAAAGCGTGAAGCCGACCACCGAACCCAGCACGCCCAGATAGACGATCGCCGCGCCCGTGCGCAGCGACAAGTCTGCGGGCAGCTGCGCGCCGTCGAACGCCAGCCACGCCAGAGCGAAACCCGGCACCGCCACCGTGAGCGAACCGGTGGTCAGCGCCAGCGAAGAAAGCCCCACTCCCAGACGCTTGGTCCACACCAGCCCCAGCGCCTGCGCCAGCATGCCCGCCACCACCGCCGCCGCGCCGAGCGCATGGCGCTCCGTTCCGGGCCATGGCCGTCCGAAGATCAGCCACAGTCCGGCCAGCGCGAGGGCCAGCCCGGCAAGGCGCAGCGGCGTCAGCGTGCGCTCGGCGAGCCACAATGCGGCGAACACTCCGGTGGCGAGCGGCATCAGGCCGAAGATCACCGAAATCAGCCCCGACGGCACGTAGAGCGCGCCCCAGTAGGTGAACAGCATCGCTATGCACAGCGCCATCCCGCTCGCCGCATACAGGCGCCGTGCCGCCGCGTGCCACGGCATCGCCGTGCGCGTGATCGCCAGCAGTGCGAAACAGAATCCCAGCCCGATCACCATGCGCGCCATCACCGCGAAACTGAACCCCGCCCCCTGCGCGCTCCACTGGATCGCCAGCGGCGTGGTCGACCAGATGAGGATGATGCCGAGATAGGCGGCCGGAACCGACTTCCCGCGAACCGGTTCAGCGTTCGTAGTCGCCCTCGCGTTCAGGCTGATAGGTCACGCCGACGATGCGTGCGCGCACCGTCTGGCCATTGGGGGCGATCCATTCGATCTGCTGGTCGACCGCGAGGCCGAGCACCGCCACGCCGGCCGGCGTGGTCACCGACAACTGGTCGGAGGCGCCGGTGAAATCGCGCGGATACACCAGCGTAACCTCCACCTCGCGCCCCGCCGGCTCGACGACGAAACGCACGCGCGAATTCATCGTCACCACGTCCGGCGGCATCGCATCGGACGGTACGATCTGCGCCCGGTCGAGCTCCTCGCGCAGCGCGTCCACGCTGGGTTGTCCGTCCGGCAGGGCGGCCAGCATGGCTTCGAGCAGCTCCAGATCGCGCTCGGATACGATGATGGCGGGGCGGGTCTTGATTTCCATGGCGGTCTCCTGCGGGAAGGCGCAAAAATGAAAACCGCCCGGGCCGAAGCCCGGCCCGGGCGGTATTGCATGGAACTATATCATTAGTATGGGAGGGGAAACCAGCCGCCGCAAGGGAAATTGTTGCCGCGCGAATACTGCTCGCCGTCGACGTAAAGCGCGGCGTGGGTGGCTTGCTCGGGGTGAGCCTGAAAAAGTCGTTGCACCACAGAGACACAGGGAACACAGAGCAAAAACATGCGCTTGCGTTCTTTCCATGGTTCACGCGCTGGGCGAGTCCCGTGCCATGAAACTTTCATGTCGGGCTGAAGCACGACCTACGGTCTATTGGATATGCCTGGAGTATGCGGGCTTGTGTCACGGCGTGTCCGCGCACAACAGCAGCTTGCGCGCGCGGTCGAGGCGCCGGATCGCGGCTTCGCGGCGCGCAGCCGCGGCACGGTCGGTGCTGGGCTCCAGGTACGCGAGCACGACCGGGCAGCGGCTGCGCGTGTAGCGTGCACCGCCGCCCGCCTCGCCGTTGTGTTCGGCGAGGCGGCGGGCGATGTCGGTGGTGATGCCGGTGTAGAGGGTGCCGTCGGCGCAGCGCAGGATGTAGACGAACCAGGCTGCGCCGGTCATTCCTCGGCCATCTGCTGCGCCCACAGGAGCGCGTCCATGTGCGCGGCGTTGATTTCGGCGACCTCGCGGTCGATCGACTTGGCCAGCGTCTCGATGCTCTGCTGGTCGTCCTCTTCGCAGGCGATGGCCAGCGCGAGGTAGGGTGCGTAGGGACCGCGCCGGTGCAGGATGGCTTCGCTGATCTCGGCCGGCAGGCTGATCTGCTGCAGGGCCTGTTCGATCGGTACGCGCATCACCACGTCGAGCATGGAGAACAGGCCGGCGACGAAGATTTCGTCGCGCGCCTTGGCGAACAGTGCGCGGCCGGCGAGCTGTTCGGCGAGCCGGGCGCGGGCCAGCGCGTTTTCCAGCACCGCGTGGTCGAGATCCTGGGTCTTGCCGCCGGTGAACAGGATCATGGTGAGCCAGCGATACAGTTTGTCCTGGCCCATCACCATGAGCGCCTGCTCGATGCCGCCGATCTTGTTCATGAGACCCATGCCGGGCGAGTTGACGTAGCGCAGCAGGCGCACCGACAGGGTCGGATCGAGACGGAACTGCTCGGCCAGATCCGGCAGCTCGGCGCCGGTGCGCACCCGGTTCATCAGGCTCAGCACCTTGGCGCGCGACGGCCCGACCACGGGCTGGTCGAGTTTTTCGCGGCGGGTGATGAACGGCCCCATGAAAAGCGCGAACTGCAACTTGTGGCACATGTGGAAGGCTTCCAGCGTCTGCACCTCGCTGGCGACGAACTGCTTGCCGGCCGCCAGGCGCGATACGGCGGCCATCTGCGTCGTCACGGCGGTCATGTCCTCGTGGGCGACGCTGATCAGCACGTAGTCCGCATGCTGCAGCAGGCTTTGCCAGTCCGGCCGCATTGCGGCCTCGGCGTCGATGGCAAAATGGAAGCCGCGCGCCTTGAGTTCGCCCATGCGCGCAAGCAGCGCCTCGTCCGGGGGATTGGCGCTGGCGATTTTCAGCGTCCATACGGTACCGGCTGCTGGCCAGTCGTCGATCAGCGGATGCGTCAGCGATGTGGGTCGAAGCGGCACGAAAGCCTTGCGCTGACCGAGAAGCCGCGCGATGTCCATGCTGCGCAGGTTGTCGAGCAGCGTCTCGTCGATCAACTGCCGGACTTCGGGCAGGGCCTCGTCGCGTTCGCCACTGTCGCGCCGCAGCATGAACGTGTACGCCGCGACCCGCTGGTCGCGTCCGAGCATGGCCTCGCGGCGCATTACCGAATGGTGTTTTGTGGACGGTTTGGCGGGGGTGGGGGTGTCCGCCGTCCTGGGCGCGCGCGCAGCGGGCGCCGGTTGGGCCGGCGCCGGTTTCTGGTTGCCAGAGAGCATTCCTACGAGACGGTTCAGCACGCCACAGCCTCCTTGCAGTCGATCGGGGGGTTATCAATCCAATCAACGGCCATGGCGCGCGGGACTGAAGGGCGTCCCGCAGGAATATTTATTCAGCGCTTACAGGGCGCGCTTGATGGTGATGATGCCGCGCACCATGCCGGCCGCGTAGCCGGTGGCCTTGTCCTGCGGGTATTCCGCGGCCAGGCGCGCCTTCACCGCCTCGGGGATGGTCGCGGGGTCGCCGTGGCAGGTCAGGCACACCGGCTGCACCGGCAGCGCCTTGGCGAAGCGGAACATCTTGCCGGAGGGCGTGTCGACGATCTGCCAGGTGTCGAGTGTCTTCGGATCCTCGCCCGCGGCCAGGCGCTTCTCCAGGCCGGCCTGTGCCTGGGCTTCCCAGGCATCGGGCACGCCGGCGGGGTTGCGGTTCTTCGGGCTGACCCGCTTGACGTCGAAATTGAACTGCTTCGACATTTCTGCGGCGATTTGCGGCGCACGCTCCTTGCAGACGCTGATGGCGCCGTCCGGCCCCTTCTCCTTGATGGCGCCTTGCAACTCGCCGCCGAGTTTCTGGATCAGCGCGCCGGACGCCTTGCGCGCGTCGGCCACCATCGCGGCCTGTTCCTCGGCGCTGGGGCCCGTGGCGCAGCCGGCGAGCAGTACGGGCAGCGCGAGAACGGCGAGGGCGGGAACGGTTTTTTGCATGGAATCCTCCTTGGTCAGGTTGTGTGCAGTGAACTGAACGGCAGCGGGGCGCGGGTGGCGACGCGCTGTGATGCGAACGCTACCGCAATTGGCGCGCCATGACCAGCATGCCGCCGTGGTTTTGAGCCGACGCGCATCAGCCGCGCACCGGTTCGAAGGTCGCGTCGAGGTTCTGGTCGTCGCAATAGTCGAGGAAATCGCCGCGCAGGGTGGCGATGTGTGCGTCGGCGGGGATGCCGAGCGTCATGCGCACCGCGAACATCGGGGCACCGGTGTGGGGCGCGGCGTAGGTTTCGGTG
>JACDJA010001643.1_pt1 | contig 18100 bp, 10 predicted proteins | sample 7449241 | NCBI WGS metagenome assembly JACDJA01 (sample SAMN14253289, study PRJNA609438) | sludge metagenome | isolation source: initial anaerobic sludge | collected 2018-12-20 | reverse complement strand
GAAGAGCGGCAGCTGGCTCTCTCCCCTGAATCGACAGCTCTTATTGAAAAATGCAAACGCTGGCTTGACCATAAGCTGGCCACCGAGGACGGCCCCGTATATGGCATCAACACCGGATTTGGGGCCTTGCACAACCGCTCCGTATCGCGTGACGACCTGAGTAAGCTGCAGGAGAACCTGGTACTGAGTCATGCCTGTGGCACCGGACCGGAGATTCCGGAGGAGGTGGTGCGGCTCATGCTGTTGCTTAAGATACATGCCCTTAGCCTCGGTAAGTCGGGGGTGCAGCTTAAGACGGTTCAGCGGCTCATCGAATTTTTTAACCACCACGTAGTGCCGGTAGTGTTGGAACAGGGCTCCCTGGGTGCCTCGGGCGACCTGGCACCGCTGGCTCATCTGTTTCTACCCTTGCTGGGACATGGTGAGGTGTGGTACCAGGGAGAAAAAATGGCCGCCTCACGCATGCTCGCCCTTTTGGGCTGGCAACCTGTGCGGCTGGAGGCCAAAGAAGGTTTGGCCCTCCTGAACGGGACCCAGTTTATGAGCGCCCACGCTGTTTATACCCTTCTGAGAACATTTAAGGTGAGCCGCAGTGCCGACACCATTGCAGCCCTGTCGCTGGACGCCTTCAACGGGCGCATCGATCCATTTTTGGAGCAACTGCAGATAACCCGCCCCTATAAAGGTCAGATTGAGACCGCAAGGTATATCAGCCACTTACTCGAGGGCAGTGATCTCATCTCCCAACTTCACAAAGAGGTTCAGGACCCTTATTCCTTCCGATGTGTGCCCCAGGTTCATGGCGCCGTGAAGGATGCCATTAACTACGTGGCGGGGGTGGTACTCACCGAGATCAACTCGGTGACCGACAATCCCATCATTTTCCCCGATGAGGAGATGATACTCTCCGGGGGTAATTTTCATGGGGAGCCGCTGGCCCTGGCGCTTGACTTTTTAGGGATTGCACTGAGTGAATTAGCCGGCATCTCCGAGCGTCGCACTTATCGTCTCATCGCGGGTGAGCGTGGATTGCCCGTGTTTTTGGTGGCCAACCCGGGGCTCAACTCGGGATTCATGATCCCACAATACGCGGCAGCCTCAATCGTGAGTCAAAACAAACAACTGGCCACACCTGCTTCGGTAGACAGCATCCCCTCGTCGAACGAGCAGGAAGACCACGTAAGCATGGGGGGCAATGCAGCCACCAAGGCACTTAAAATTGTGCACAACGTAGAGCGGGTGCTGGGCATCGAGCTTTTTAATGCCGCTCAGGCGCTGGACTTTCGCCGGCCGCTCAAAACATCGCCTTACCTTGAATACCTGATGGATGAATTCCGAAAAGTGGTACCCTTCGTACACGAAGATAAAATCATGTATCTGGAGATAGATCGGGCTGTACAATTTTTGATTGAGGGGAACTTCAGGAGTTTTGAAGGAACTTTGTCTTAGTCACAGAGGGTTCATACAAGGGTTTTTGGGTTAGGCTCCCTCTTTTCCATCCGGTCGTATCGCTCTTTCAGATCGTCCATATCACCCGGCTGCAGGTGCGCTGAGCGAGCAGTGTCCAACACCAGCTTTGAATGCCGCTGTAGAGTCTCCTTTTGAAGAGGATTACAGGCAAACCCATTGATGGTAACCAGCGATTCCATTAAACGAATGAGAATGGCAGGCATCTCATTGCCGTATTGTCTGATCTGGTTAAATGCGGCATCCATCATGCCGGCGAAAGTGAGCGGATTTTCCAGAATTCGGGGAACGTTGTCCTGGTCGAAACGGCAATTCCCGGGGAATCGGGCACCGGTGAGGTAACACATGGCCGAAGTGAGATTATCGATGCAGATGATGGCGGTGTAGGGGTCGTTGATGCCTGGTGAGAGTGCACGGGCGGCGATCTCTACCAATTGATGAATGGCAAACTCCGCGTCTTGTAGTGGTGTGCGTTGATGGCCCACGATGATAAGGTTTCTTAATCGGTTAAGAGTCTTATCATCATAAGCTTCTTTGGCAAGCACCTCAATAAGTGTGCTTTTCTCGACCACAAAATCTCCCGGACGGTAAGAGAGATTTACCACCATGCCGTGTTTTTTGGTAAGCATAAGCATGGTTTCATAGTCGATGATTTGCACGTAACCCGACGTGTGGGCAGCTATTGAACTGTGAATAGGGTATTTCGACCGGAGGTTTTCTTTCTCTTTAGGATGTAATGTGCGGCTCGATTTTTCTTCATCGTTTTTTGGGAATAGGGTCTTGAGGCCCTGGTTAAGTGTCTTGCTGGTAGAAAAAACAACATGGTTGGCCTGAATGCTTACCGATATATGATGGATAAAGAGGATGAGCAGAAAAATGTTGGCTACAGCCAGCCCGATGGCAAAAAGCACCGAAAGGTTGGGAATAAAACTGTAGTTGGGGCCGGTGGTGGTGGCTTGCAGTACCAGAAGAGAAAATACAAAGGTGGCGATGTAGATACCCAGAACCCATTGGTTGAGACGGTCGTGCATGAAATTGCGGAGCAACCGGGACCCGAAATTTGAGGTAGCCAGGGTTAAAGCTACCAGCGTAATGGAGAACACCGTTCCTGCCACTGTTAGCATAGCCCCGGCAATGGTAGAAAGAATGCTTCGGGCCGATTCGGCACTTCCTGAAAAGATATACCGCATAAAGCCGGACGGCTCGTAGGTGCTGATGCTGTCCAAATAAACCAGCCCAAGGGCTAAGGCGATGGCAACCAGGATGATCAAAAGCGGGACAAACCAAAAGCTGGTTTTTAACAAATCCCAAATGTATATGAGTTTGGTTTTCATTTACAGCCGATTGCTAAACTGTTGCAATCTAAGCATTTTCTGCCGGTTTTGTGTTTTCATGATCGGGACATTTTTCAATCCGCGAGGTTTTTGACGACCGGAGCAACTGCAACAGCTTCTTTTTATATTCGTGCTCGGCCTCGTAGAGTTTGATTACCTGGTTGATGGATAGTATCTTTTTCAGTTGCTGATGAAACTCCTTTTCCAGCCTGGCCTTTTCCCACCGCAGGTTCATTTGCTCATCAATGGCAGCCTCTTTCTGTGCGTTGGTTAAGCGATCCATAGCATCGTACAATTCGCAGCTCTTCTCTTTTTGCAGATGCCACAGACTGTCCGATTTGAGCGAAAATTCGTTGTAAACAGGCCAGAACTTTTGGGCTACAGCAGGGGTTAATTCCAGACGCTCGGAGAGGAATGCGACCTTTTGCGACTTGAGCCGTTTAATCCGGTCGTCGTTATTATCCTCATGTTTTTGCGCTGTTGCCGACAAGGAAAAGAAGCCAAAGCATGCAATGGTTAAGATGACAAGATTCAGTTTCATAGAAGGAAAATTTAATTAATGGGAGTTACGGGCCGCATCGGGTTATTCAAACATGGTGAGTAACGCAAGTTCCTCTTCGGTAATGGTTAGTTGCGAATTGGTGTCAAAAGCAGGAATCATTGTTGAGTCCTGCTCCATAATTAATGCATTAATATCCTGCTCATCAATCATCAACGCCAGAGAGTTGAGCCAGGAGTCACCATTCTGGGACGACACATGAGCAGAGAGTTCATCTTTTAGAAACATACGGGGGACCTGATAATAAACCAGAGCGATAATTGTAAAAATGGCGGCCAGGGTCAGCCAGGGTTTTATCAGAGGCCACAATCTAACCACATCTTTAGTTCCTTCCAGATGTGCAGTTACCGGCTGAGGAAACCGCATCTTAAAGTTCTCGAAATAATTTTCGGGGACTTTGAAAGGGTTCTCTTTACTGCCTAATTCTTTTTTATTCATAACATTGGCCATTTGTATCCAGTTAGAACATTAAACCGTCAAAAGGTTTAAAAAACTTCATTTTTAATAAAAGCCTCAATCTTCCTAACCGCATGAAAATACGAAGCCTTTAATGCTCCCACGGATGTGCCCGTAATCTCGGATATCTGATCGTAGGTGAGGTTGTCGAAATATTTCATGTTAAACACCAGTCGTTGTTTGTCGGGCAACGCCAGTATACATTTCTGAAGTCGTTTTTGTATCTCATCACCGGTAAACAATGGGTCTGTTTCCACATGGTTACCCAGCATGGTCTCCAAATCGGAGGCTTCATTGAGCAGAGCTTCCTTTCTTTTATTCAAGAAGTTAAGTGTTTCGTTGGTGGCTATTCGGTAAAGCCAGGTGTAGAGCGAGGAATCGCCTCTGAAATTATCCAGATGGTTCCAGGCTTTGAGAAAGGTGTTTTGCAGCAGGTCGTCGGCATCATCGTGCACAATCACCATCTTTCGGATGTGCCAGTAGAGGCGCTCTTTATAGTCTTTTACCAATAGGGCAAATGCAGCTTCCCTTTTTTGGGGTAGAGCCAGCATATCGAGTATTTCCTTATCGGTGGTTTGCATGGTATCGTTGGTTGGAACTTGATGCTGTATATGCGACAATGGTAAAGATGCAATTCCGTGATAAATATACAAAATGCATTTTTGTTGTCAAAAGCAGAAACGGGAAGTGTCTCTTATGTTTCCCGACAAAAATGATGTACTTTTGCACGCTGAAATTTATAAACATCCATCAACAGCAGAAAAATGGCGTTACAGTGTGGAATAGTTGGATTGCCTAACGTGGGCAAATCTACCCTTTTTAATTGTTTATCGAATGCCCGGGCTCAGTCGGCTAATTTTCCTTTTTGTACCATCGAACCCAACCTGGGGGTGATTACGGTTCCCGATGACAGGCTGGTGCAACTCGAAAAGCTGGTGAAGCCACAACGGGTGGTTCCCACTACGGTTGAGATTGTGGATATTGCCGGCCTGGTGAAGGGCGCGAGCAAGGGTGAAGGTTTGGGAAACAAGTTTTTGGCCAACATTAGGGAGACCGATGCCATTATTCACGTGCTCAGGTGTTTCGAGGATGATAACGTAACCCATGTGGATGGTTCCATTGACCCGGTAAGGGATAAAGAGGTAATCGACATGGAGCTGCAGCTCAAAGATTTGGAGACGGTAGAGGCACGGCTTGTGAAGAGCAGCAAGATGGCGAAAACCTCCAAAGACCCGGAGACAAAACGGCTGGCAGATGTGTTGTATCGCTACAAGGAGGTGCTGGAAAGCGGTCGCTCGGCCCGGGTGGTTGCACTCACCGAGGCCGAGGAGAAGGTGTCCCGCGATCTGTTCCTGTTAACCCGTAAGCCGGTACTTTACGTGTGCAATGTGGATGAAGCGTCGGCCATCACCGGGAACAAACATGTGGAGGCTCTAAAAAAGTCGGTTCAGGAAGAAGAGGCTCAGGTGCTGGTTATTGCAGCCCAAACCGAAGCCGATATTGCCGAGCTGGAGACCTGGGAAGAACGCCGGGAGTTTTTAGAAGACCTTGGCCTCGACGAGTCGGGCGTGGTGAAGCTGGTGCGGGCGGCCTATAATCTATTAGACCTGAACACCTTTTTTACTGCAGGCCCCAAAGAGGTGCGCGCCTGGACTTTCCCGCGTGGTGCATTGGCCCCACAGGCTGCCGGCGTTATCCATACCGACTTTGAGAAGGGTTTTATTCGCGCCGAAGTGATCAAGTACAACGATTTTGTGGCCCTGGGTTCGGAGCTGGCTTGTAAAGAGGCCGGTAAAATGCACGTGGAAGGCAAAGAGTATGTAGTGCAGGATGGGGACATCATGCACTTTAGGTTCAACGTGTAGTTACGCTTGTTCGTAATCTTCCAGATGGTTGAATGAGTACTGGTAGTTTATAGGAATAATCTCGTTGAAGCTCTCCAGGGGGGCATTATCCAGGCAAGCCTCAATTATTCTTCGTCCGGTGTTGAGTAAATCCTTTTCCAGGTACTTTTTAATTTCCCGGGCAAAAAAATCCTGCAAAAGTCTGGCCCCCTCATCGTAACCCTCGAAGCCTACTTCGGGCTGATTGTAAACTTTCAAAAACCGCGAGGGTATTTTAGAAGCCTCCAGTGTTAAATAATTGAGTTCGTAACCTAAAAGTGGAAAACGGGCGGGCTGAAATTGATCGCTTCTTAGTTTGGCACCTCCCCTGCGAGTAAGGTATTCGCGCATAAGCAACTGCGGCTTAAAACCAACCTGCCATACACCGATGTTTTGGTTGGGCACCAGGGTGTAGGTGGTACGGGGCGTTTCGATAATTTGCTCCAACAACAAATTGGCGTGGTTTACTCTTCGCCCCGTGGCAAAAGGCCAATACGAGCCCACGCCTTCGCTCTGCATTAAGCCGGTGCCAACAATACTGGGATTGTTATGACCGCGGGGAGCTACAAGTCTCCACAGCCAGGCGACAGCGGGGGGTAAAATATGAAACAAACCCACGATGCCATAGGTGGGATTTTCGGCGCTGCATTTCGGTGTACGAATACCAAAGCTTCGTATGTCGATGGCAACCGGATCGTTAACAATGTTTTTCACGTTTTTTCGCGGTAGTATAACCCTGGGGTTTGGGCATGGCTTGCCGGGTTCGTCCTGGGTATGTTCCCAGATGAGCGTGGTGGCCCCAGGATGGGACTGAACATTCAGAAAGAGCAAAGAGCCGTTGGGATGTATGGTGATATCTTCGAGGTGGGGATCATCGCCATATTTCTTTACACTGTCCACTCTCACAAACCAGGCATTTTCAGCATCAATTACTCTCAGCTTGCCATCTTGCCGCTGAAGAGAAGGATGACAGAACGCCATGTCGTCGGCTACAGGGGTAAATGCGCAAAACCGTGGAATAGAAATATGGCGTTCTTCTCTTGTAATGGAATTGATACCCAGCAAAACTCTTCCGTCGGGCTCCCGGATGATGTGCTGGTGCATCTCACTTTTACCGCCTCCCGATGCCCCTTCGTGCATAAAAGTGGTGATGTTGTCGTAAGGGCTTATTGACTGAACCACAGAGCAGTGGGCGGTAGTCCAATGTTCTCTCTCCCCCTGGGTGAGAAGCACGCCATAGAGTCCCTTTTTGGCACTGGGGCCTGGATAAAGATTATAGGAATACAGCTCATGCATGTTTTCCTTCCGGTTATGCACCACCACTTGCTTCCCCTTAAAATGGGTGTGCCTGAAGGTAGGTGCTACAAATATCACTGAGGCAAATTGCGTATGTTCGGGGAGTTCGTCAATGGGGACAATTTGTTGAAGCATTGACAAACCCATTGCAAAAAATGCAGCATTGGCAGGGGCAAGCACAATTCCATAAGAACCAATGCCTTCGCGTCCTGCAAAATAAAAAAATGTGGCCAGGTTCTGGTCTTGCAACCATTGATAAGTCTCTTCCTGAAGTTGGGGAAAGCTAAAATCATATTTGTCGGAGAATCTCTTTTTATCGCTGGGCAGGTCATCGGCGATGGCCATGGTATCAGGATCGCGCCGGCGCATATAGGCCTCGGTGTAATTGGCCGAAATGCCGTTTTTAACTCTGTGTATGATGGCCTCGGTATACTCTCCTTTACCGGGTATCTGGTATTTTACTTCATATTCTCCGGTAGCTGAGTGACCGGTGGCAACAGCCTCCAGCTCTTCGGTGGAATTAAATGATTTAAAGTTTTTACACCGTGACAACACCTGCATCACGTTGTGGGGGAGAGTAACATTTTTTGATTTAAGAGTTTCAAAATAGGTCTTCATACGCATTGATGTTTCTTGTTTTAAGTATAAATAATGCCACTTTAAATCTAACCCGTTTTTTAAAGGTTTGTTTAGTTGCTATTACTTTGCCGTTCTTTTTCGTGATGGACGCCTGAATAGCAGGTTGACCATGTAAATTCGAAATTCAGAGGTGCACAAAGATAGCACGTTGTGTGACTTTTTATTTGAAGAGAAGATATTTAAGATGTTAAAAATTCAAAACTTTGACAGTCAGGCTTTCATTAGTGTTGGTTTTATATTTCCTTTGTGTTTGCGAAATTAATTACTCTGTCCTCCCATGTTTAAGCGAAAAGAAAAAGTAGAAGAGTCGGAAACCATCCGGAAGCTCAAGCGAAAGATAATGATATATACCATTCTTGAGGTGATTATCGTGATTGTATTAATTGCTTTTGGAGCTTTCCTTTTTCACATCACCTTTTTGTAAATCCCGGGCCCGGGATTACTGACAAGGCATGCCTTGAGCCGCTTCGGGAACGGTTCTGTATAGGAAAGCTGTCAATCAGAACCGTTCCGTAATTGCCTGGCAGGTATTTAAGGAACGGTTCTGATTCCCAAAACGGCCATACAGAACCGTTCCGTACCTTAACCCCGAACCTTCCGTACCGCCTGACCACCTTTACCTACCTTCCCTTCGGTCGGTATCACCGTGTTCCTCCCTTCGGTCGCCGGAGGCTTGTCACTTACGCTCCAAAGCTTCAGCGACGGAGCGCCGAAGATGCGACGCTAAAGCTTCAGCGACACGCGGGCGGCGTACGCGGATGGCGACCGATGGCAGGCAGGCCGTTTACCGATCACCGATCACCATTCACCGTCTCCCCTCTCCCCTCTCCCGTCTTCCGTCTTCCCTCTCCCGTCTCCCGTCTTCCGTCTCCCTCTCCCGTCTTCCGTCTTCCGTCTCCCCTCTTCCCTCTCCTAACTTCCCTCTTCCAAATAATACCTCAACTGGTCCAGCATAATGGGGATATCGGTTTCATCCACTCCATGCTGAATAAGGATGGGTTGATCTTCGGTAAATGAATTGATAAACTCAGAGAGGGTGGTGCCGGTCTCTTTCATTGACTTTAAATAATGATCCAGTGCTTCTTTACGAGAGCCCCGGCACCAGAGGGTGTGGCCCAGGTTCATATAGTCGTGACGGTTGGGACTTATTTGGATGGCCTTTTCGCTGTATTTACCAGCCTGGTCGAATTTTCCCAGCACAAACGAGCACCAGGCAATGGGCCGCCACACCTTATGGTTTTTCGGGTCGAGATACTCCACTTTAAAGTAGTATTTGAGTGCCTCCTCATATTCCTTCAGTTCCAGCAGGCAATCGCCAATGCTAACTTGTGTATGCAGATTGTCGGCATCCATGTTTTCGGCCGCCTTGTAGTATTCCAACGCCTTTTCGGGGTTTTTGAGATAGCGGTAGCAAAGGGCAATTTTTTTCAGATTCCACACCTGTGCTTCACCAAAGAGATCGGCTTGCAGGTAGAATTTCAGTGCCTGCTCGTAATGGCCCAATTGCTGGTGGCAAAAGGCCAGTTTCTGCAATTTTTGTTTGTCGGGCTGGCCGCTGGTTATCTCTTTGTTGTAAACTTCGAGGGCCTCTGCGTAATAATCTTTCTCAAACAGGTACTCGCCCAGCTTCAGGGCCAGGTTATCGCCGGGTGCCAGCAAAGAAAGGAACCATTTATTATGGAAGTCCATGGGCCAGCTAAAAGGATCGTCGAAAGAGCTCTTTCGTGGATGGAGCCTGAAGAACCGGTAGAGGTCCTGAATATACTGATTGGATATGGCTAATGCTTTTTTTTCGGGGTCCACCAGCCTGTCGCTTGTTTCAACCTCTTTCATAGCCTCAATCTCGGCGCCAAACATCTTGCCCATCATCTCCTTCTGCATCGATGGCATGTGCGGGATGCTCATGATAAGTGAGTATTTATCGGAGTTGCACAGAATGCCTGAGTCGGCCATGGAGGTCAGCAAATCCTTATCGGCCAGAGGTCCTTTTTCTTCTTTTAAGGCATTGTTCACAATGGGGTTGGGATAGAAAAAGGGGAGAAACCAATGGTGTATCTCATTGAAAAAGGGGAAGTGTTTCAGCATTTTAAAGGTGGAGAGGAACAGGTCGGCTCCCTCCATTTGCAGTTTCGAGAGCTCCTCCAGCTTGTCCATCAGCTCGGGCGAGTCGGAAAAGAGGTTGCTCCAGTCGGGATTTTTATCCTCCATAAATTTTTCGCCCAATATATTGTCCAGGTCGAGCTTTTTGCGCAGGTTGGGCTGCATACGGGCAACCTCAGGAATGATCTCTTCGTTCATTCTTTTGGTCAGCTTTTCGGTCTCCCGCGTTCTTATAATTTGTATCAGAATGGTTTGTATCATCTGTGACGAGAACAGATCGTTCAACTCCTTTATCCGGGTGGTGACAGAAGGCAACAGCGGCAGACGCTGATCGTACTTAAAAAGCACCAGCAGCAGTCCGGTAAAGGCGCGTTGTTTGATTTGCAGATGGGGGTGGCGACACAAATCGAAGAGCAGTTGCAGGTTGGCCTCCTGAAACGAAGTGAGCAGATTGATGGTAAGGGCGCTGGTCATGAGGCTTTGCCAGGGCCATAAATAGTCATCACCAAACAAAATATTCCGGATGGGCTCCCGGTGTTGAGTCAGCCGGGGTTGGGTGGCCATCACTTCAAACAGTTGGCGCACCAGGTTGTCGAGAACGGGTGGAATACCTGTGTCGGCATCCACGGTGGAGGCTACTGCAAAGTGGTCGGACTCTTTCAGGTAATCTTCAAAAACCCCGGCTAACCCGGATTCTGCAAGGGCATTGAGTCGCCGCCGGGTCTCGAACAGCCAACCGGTACCGTCCCTGGTTTGTAAAAAATCGGTTACCCGGTCGGTAAGCCTGTAAATATCGGCCAGCAGACGATTGTACACCTGTTGACGCTCCGGGTCGGTGAAGCCTTCTACCGTATAGCGCAACAAGCTTTTATAGGTCATCTCGCTGTTGTAATGGGCATCTATCAGGTCGCTGTTGTGGGTCTCCTTCACCATCAATGCAAGCTGGTCCAGCGCTTCTTTGGCCCGTTTCCGGAAGAGGAGGTTGTAGATTTTCTGAGATGTTGCAGTTATGGATGTTTTATGCATGGCAATGGTTATTTTTCAAATTTAAAGATAACATCTATTCCCGAATCTTTTACCTCACCCTGGGTGAGGCGAAGAAAAATATGCCGGCTTAGTTCATATTCAAGGGTAATCACCTGTGGTGTAAACGACTCATCTTTGTTTTCACCAAATCCTCTTTGATAGGTTACAAACAAATCGTTGGTAATGTATTTCCCAACCATAAAGCTGGCGCTTTCCCAATCTTCGTTGGCCTTTATCTCCACCATGTCCAGGTTAAATGTATCACCTGCTATTTTGGTGATTTGCGATGAGAGCAGGCTGCTGAGTACCGCCGAGGGCACGTTACCCGATACCCCCTCCTGGTTGCTGAAGCTGAGTTCGTCGAAGGATTTGTTGAAGATGAGGTAAGCCATGGCGTCCCGCTCGGTGATGCTTTGGTTGTTGAGTTCAAATGAGAGCTCGGGTTCCATTAGAGTACCACGGGCAATCATCAGCAACTCGTTTTTTTGCTTGTCAGCGCCTCTGAAATTATAAACGGCTTTCAGGTCAATATTGGGATTGTACTCCCTGCCGCCCTGAAAAGTTATTTGTCCCTCCTGAATAATCAATTTACGACCGTACAGAGTATAATAGCCTCTGTTAATCCCTACCGAGCCGAATAGCTCGAAATATTCGTTGTTCTTTAACAGGTCTATGTCGCCATAGAGCTCAACGTTCATCTCTTCCGATCTTACCCAGGTATTTCGGGGAATCTCTATGGATAGTTTTCCCGTCATGTTTTCAACCAGTTCGATATTGCTTTGAACAGCCGTAAGGCTAAGCGTGTCGGCAGGCGTTCGTGTCAGGCTGTCGTCAGCAGCCGTGTAAGTGCTGTCAAGGGGTTCCTCTTCCAGGGCCTGAACCAGTAATGGGGTGTTCTTAACCTTATCTCCACCCATGTTTAACAGCCCTGGCAGATAAAAACTGGAGCTCTCTATGGTGAGGTCGCCGCCAAAATTGACCAGTCGCGCCGAATCCTCTAACTGAATGTTGGCATCGATTTGCAGCTCATGGTTTTGGTGACGGGACACCTGAAAGTCGTTGGCTTTAATTTGCGCCCTCATTGTAGAGACCTTACCAGAAACAATGGTGCTGTCGAACGCCATTTCACCCGTCACCAACAAATTCCCCGTTTTAGTGGCAGCGTAGAGTGAGTCCAAAACCACCTGCTTGTTGTGGAGGGTTGTGGAAAGGATCAGATCAGAGTATTTGATGCCGTAAGAGGGGATGGACACTTCACCTCCTGCGAGATGGATGAACCCGCCTAAATTAGGGGAGGTTATGTTGCCCGATATTTTTACGTCGGTGTTTAGGAGGCCTTTAACATACTGGCCCTGCCTGGTGGCAGCATCAAAAAAAGCATCGGGCTTAAAATCCTTTGCCAAAAGTCGCGCGTCCACCTCCTTTATGGACGATACCATCTGGCTGTCGGCAAGGTTGATGTGCACCGGCGCATTAGCACGCAGCACCAACGAATCGTCGGGCGATCCATGGAGTGTAAGGTACAGATGGACACTGTCCTTAAGATGGCTGAATTTAAGATTAATGTCGCTAATGTTCAGATGGCTCCATTTCAAGTCCTTGATATTGGAGGTCAGGCGAAGGTTTGGTTCGGACAGTGGCCCGCCGGCCTTCATACCAAAATTCAGAATCCCTTCCAAAGGAGTTTGTAAAAACCCCAGCCTGTTGATGGATGAGAGCTCTAAATGGGTTATGGAAACATCTGCGTCAATGGATTTGCCCGTTTTATAGATGCCATCTGCTTTAAAACGGAACAACGAGTCCGAAGCTTCTGCCAAATCGAAGTTTTCAACTTTAATCTGCGTAGAATCAAAGGTAAGGTCGGCACCCGGGCGCATCAATGAAAATTGCTCGTTAGGGTGCTCCAGCTCCAGCCTGGAAACATGAATGACAAGAGGGGTGCCCAGGTTGCCTTGTGCTTCTGTTATGAATTGTACATTGCCGGCAAAAAAGGATTGCAGCCGGGCTTCCCATCCCCTGGCTGCCAATGTTGCCGAAAGCCGCAAAGAGTCAACATTCTGTTGTACTACAATGGCATTGTTGGCATAAAGAATGGCATCGCCACTAAAACCATCGGGGGTGATGGTGCCATCTGCGGTGAGCTGCAGTCTTTCCATTTGGGCTATGGAATCGTATTGAATTTGGCCGGCTGTGGTTTTAAGGTTCACCAGCAGCGAGTCGGTGGTTCCTTTTGCCGTGGCCATAACTTTTAGGCTGTCCCAGCTGGCGGGGAGATTCACGTAGTATTTAAAAGCATTCAGGTTCCTGAACTTGGCATCCAGGGTGGCGGAAACAACTCCGCTGGTGCGCATTTGCCCCTGAGCCGTGAGCCGCACCGAGGTATTGGTTAATTTCAGTGTGTCCAGGATGATCCCTTTATCTTTGTAATTGCCTCTCAACAATAAAGTGTCGATGGGCACATGAGCTGCCGAGGATTGGTGCATATTTAGCTGGAAACGGGCTTGTGGCGACTGTGAGAGCAGCCCGTTACCATTGGCTGCAAGGTTAAAGGTGAGGAATGTGCTATCGCCCCACTGCGGCAAAAACCGGTGGGCGGGGAAGTTGTTCGATTCCACCTCTGCGGTAAAAAGGGAGAGGGAGTCGGCTAAATGGGTGGCGGTTCTGACCAATAACGCACCATCACCCATGTTAAGCTGCACTTCCGCCTTGGTTTGCCCGGCCAGGTATTCTACGGTGGCGGTTAATTTCGAGAATTCATAGGGCTCCCACTCACTCTCCGACAGTTTGGCATCTACAATCAGCAGAGGTGCATCAGGAGAGAGGCCGTTGCCCTTGAGTGTGAGTTCACCGTTCACCACCGCCGGCATATTTTCGAGTACCAGCCATTTGGCGGGTCTGAAGTTTTTAAATTTAAGGAGCAGGTCCACCAGAGCATTGGAGCGGGTTGCCTCGTTCAGAAGATCGGAGAATCGGGTCACCTCCCCGCTCAGGTCAACAGACTCATCCTGCTGGTTGATTTTCAGTTGCAACGACAGGTCGTCACTCTGCGCCGATGCATCGAAGTTAATGTTGGGATTTACACCTAAGTTGAATTCGGGAATGTAATAATCAAATTCATTGATGCGTAAATTTTGGGTGGTTAACGAAGCAGTAAAGTTCTTCAGGTTTTTGAATTTTCCGTCGATTTTCAGCTTATTTTCGGGGGTTACCAACACCAGGTCACGCACCGTCCATAGGTTGTCCTCATTTGTGACCGATACCTGTAGGTGCTCCAGATCTGGCAGGTGTGGCGGGGTTTTAAATTTTAATTCGCTCAGGTTGGCTTTAATCCTCGAACTGCTGTACCTTCCATCCACCTCCAGGTAGAGATTGGAGATGGAGCCTGGAATCATGGTATCCGGCATGTTTATATTTATCCGGCCTTCGTTCAGCTTAAACTTACCCAGACGAATGGTCAACCCAAAGGGTTTTTGCGCAGTGGTATCGGGTATTTTCGGCCCGGGCAAGAGTGCCTGAAAGTTCCAGGAAGAGTCGGCCTTTTGTTCCAGATTGACCAACGGTGATTGCAACAAGGCAGTTTGTATTTCAATGGTGCCAGTGAGCAAGGGCAGTAAGGAATAATTCACGGCCAACCGGTCGAAAGCAGCCACGGTATCACCTGAGGGGCCGGTGACACTCACCCCTGACAGCTCTAAGGAGGAGAAAAAGGTTCCTTTTATCGCGTCAATGGCCAGGGTTCCGTTTATCTGTTCGTTGGCAATGGAAACCACCTTGTTGCGCACAAACCGTCTGAATGGCCCCGTTTGTGTGGCCGCCAGCGCCAGCATGACAATCAGCAACAGGGTGGCGAAGATATACGCTATGTATTTAATTGCTTTGGGCATCTATTCCATTTTTTGTCTTTTGCCGCTCTGCGGCTTTGTGTCATTTGTTGGTTGGTTAAAGGAGACGCACAAATTGTGCGTCTCTACCGGGCATACCCGGCACCGCAGGCTGTTTCCGGGCTTCCTTTTTAAAACGCATGCCCGATATTCAAATGAAATTGCCAGGCGGTGGCTTCATCGAACACAGGGCGGGCAAAATCAATGCCTACCGGGCCAATGGGCGTTGAGACCCTCAGTCCGGTTCCGGCGGCAAACCGTATTTCACCCGGCGGGAAATGGTTGGCACTTTCCCATACATTGCCATAATCGAAAAAAACCACCAGACTCACCGGGCCAAATATTTTTATGCGGGGCTCCAGACTGCCTTCAAAAAGTGAATTTCCGCCTATCGGGATGCCATCCTCATCGAGCGGGCTCAACATTTGGCGCGACCAACCTCTGACCGACTGGCTGCCTCCGGCAAAAAAGCGCTCCTCAAAAGGAGTCACATCCGAGTTGGTGATGGGTTGTATGCTTCCTAACTTGATCCGGGCGGCCAGTATCAGCCCGTTGGTGATGGGTTGAAAGCGTTTCACCTCGAACAGATATTTAAAAAAAGGATAAACCGACCCTAACCACGGGCTGTTTACACTGGTGTTGACCGCCACCGACCACCCACTTAGGGGATCGAACCGGGGCTTTACCGTATTGAATAAGCCACCTACCGAAAGGCCGTTTTTGGTATAGGTGGAGCGTGAATATTTCTGAAGCGTTTCATCTGCTTTGGAGGTGATGTCGATATCTACCCTGTCGAAATAAAGGGAAGCCGACATACTCAGCGTTTTGGTGAAGTTTTGCAGGGCCGTAAGCGTAGCGCCATACACCAGGCTCTCGAAGCCGGGTTCAGTTCTTCTACGCAGATAGGGACTCAACGACATGGAACTCCTGGGCCCAAATACCGCGGGTTGAATCACCGTGGCTTCAAAACGGTAAGGCTCCAGGGCCGAGTGCTTGGCATAGAAGCGGGAGCGTTGTGTCCTCCCCGGGAAGTTAAGATAATCAATGTCCAGAAAGGTTCTGAACTCATCTTCTCTGCCGTAGCCTACCCCCACCCGCGCAGATAGCCGGGGCGCTTCCTCGATGGTCACTTCCACCGGGATGCTCTCCTTCTGTTCCCTGGAAAGTTGCGCTTTAACCGACACGATGCGAAACAAGCCCATCTCGTAAATTTGGGTTTGGGTTTTATCCAGGTTAGCCACGCTGTATGGTTCTCCTTCTTTAATGGCAAATTGTTTTCGAATGGCATCAACAGGGGTTCGTTTCTCGCCTTTGATGCTAATCTCTCCAAACCTGGCAAAAGGACCGCGATGCACCCGCCAGTGGATGATGGCCTGCGAAGTGTCGGCGGTGAGATCTATTTCGGGAGTGGCGTCGGCATAAGCGTATCCTCTGGATGAAAACCAGGTAGAGATTAAATCTTCATCTGTTTTTACCGCTTCGTCGCGGAAACGTTTATTTTTTCGTGTATTAAGGTTTCGTTTTAGTCTTTCCCAATCGCGCGTATCCAGGAGTGAGTCCCCTTCTACCTCGGTTTGAAAGGTGAGGGTGTCGGTTGTTACCGGCTCATTTTCGGTGATGTGAAAGGTGATGTCAACTTTAAATTTTTTTTCGTTTATCTTCAGGTCGGGTGTCTCATTTATTTCCACATCCAGGAAACCCTCCGATTGGTAAAAGCTTTTCAATTGGTGCAAATTTAGTTCGTAGCTCTTCTCACTGTAAAAAGAGGGACGATCCTTGAAAAAGGTTTTACCGATCCAACTGGTTTTTTCGTAGGATATGACGTCAAGAAGCTCGCCATTTTTAAAGGTTTTGTTGCCTTTAAAGTTAATTTTTCTAATTTCGGCGTTCTGCTGAGCCCGCATTTCCATACACGGCCACAAAATCATCGGAATCAGACAAAGGTACAAACGATATATGGTTGACATGGGTTGGGTCAAAATAGTTTATCTTCTTCAGGTTTTTTCTATAAGTGAAACCATTAAGAAGCCAATGAGTTTAAATCAGCATCATCTTATCCACATAAATATCCTGAAAATCAGGGGCCCCTTCCAGATTGATTCGCGTTGTTTTTTGCAGAATGCTTTCGGCTTCCTGCAAGCCCGAAAAGAGAAACATTTTAGCGCCAATAAGGGCGGTGTTACCCATTTTATGAATTTTTTGGGGCAGGGCGGCAATCATGCCGGTTTGGGTAACATGTTCCAGGTTGATGTAGCTTCCAAAACCTCCGGCGATAAATATTTCATGGATGTCGGCGGGCTCCATGCCCAGTTGCCGGGTTAAAATTTGCAAGCCGGCAGCAAGAGCCGCCTTGGCCAGCAGAAACTCATTGATGTCCTTTTGAGTCAGAAACACGTTGCCGGCTACCTGAATTCGCTCTTCTCCTGAGCTGATCTCGCCAAACATGCCAATCAGCTCCCGTTGCTTAAAGATGGCAATGGCATCGATCAGGGCGCTTCCGCAAATGCCTTTGGGAGGCACATTACCTATTACGATGGCTGTTGGTTCGCCGTTTGATAAAGAGAGGGAAGAGATGGCACCTGTAACCGCCCGCATGCCCATGGATATGTTGGCTCCTTCGAAGGCAGGCCCGGCAGCGGTGGAAGCACAAACAATCCGTTCATTATTGCCCACCACAATCTCACCGTTGGTACCCAGGTCGATGAGTGCGGTATAGTCTTCCTTTTGGTGCAGCCCCGTGGCGTAAATGCCGGCCAGAATGTCGGAGCCTACAAAGCTGCCGATGGATGGATAGAAAAGTATCCCATCGGAAACCTCAAATTCCCAGCCCAGCTCTTTCGCACGGAATGATTTTAAGCCAAGATCGTTGGTCTCGAAGGGATAAGCCGACAAAGGCGTGACGTCGCAGCCACTAAAGAGCAACTGCATGGCGGTGTTGCCCACCAAAGTGATCCGTGTTAGTGGTACCGTCTTTTTTTTGAGTATCGAAGCCACCATCTGCCCTATGGCACTGCGGATTATCCGGGTCATTTCGTGGGCATCGCCATCCAGGGCATGCTGAACGCGCGAAATAAGGTCGGCGCCAAATTTAACCTGAGGGTTGATCATGGTCTCCACCGCCATCACTTCGGCCGTTTGCAGATTTACCAACTGTGCCACCAGCGTGGTGCTTCCCAGATCAACAGCAATACCATAGCCTTCCTGCGGGGTAAACTTAAACGTACTTTCGTCGGCCAGTATAAAGTGGTTGAACTGTTCTATCTCGAGCGTTAAATCGCCGGTACAGGTGCTGTGGCAGGCCAGGTAACAGTTTTCGGGCAGACCCAGCTTTTCAATCTTATGCCGGTGAACCTCGTCGGTACTGATGTCTCCTTCCAGAACTTTCACCTTGCATTTCCCGCAATTCCCTTTACCGCCGCAGGGAAATTCTACGCCATATGGGTGTAAAACGTCAATCAG
>JACDJA010001642.1_pt1 | contig 18104 bp, 13 predicted proteins | sample 7449241 | NCBI WGS metagenome assembly JACDJA01 (sample SAMN14253289, study PRJNA609438) | sludge metagenome | isolation source: initial anaerobic sludge | collected 2018-12-20 | reverse complement strand
CTGGCTGATTATTACTCAGGCCTGCCCGTCACCATGGCCGCGCCTGCGCAGACGGTTCCCGCCGATTTGAAACCTCGTGGTGAACAACTGGCCGTGTATGGTGACTGGAAGGCGGGAATACCCGCCTGTTTTCGTTGTCATGGCCCCGGTGGTGTGGGCGTGGCGCCTGCATTTCCGGCCTTGACCGGTCAAACGGCGACCTACCGTGACCAGCAAATTACGGCTTGGAAAAATGGTACACGTAGTGGTGACCCTCAGGGGTTGATGCATACCATCGCGTTACGGATGAGTGATGCCGATACCAAGGCAGTCACGGCCTGGTTGGCGGCGCAGAAGCCAGAGGCAGCGGTGATGGGCAAAACGAATCAGGCCGGAGGCGCGCAATGAGCAAGCACATTCAACAAATCAAGCCTGTGTTGACGTCGATTCTGCTGGCCTCCGTGGCCGTGGTGCCCATGGCCAGTTTGGCTGCTGTCGAGGTCACGCCCAAATCGGCACCGAATGCCGCTGTGTTGACGGGGTCGACCTTCACCCCTCCCGACCCTTCCACCATACCGAATGACGAATTCGGCAAGATGGTTCAATTGGGCCGCAACATCATGTTCGAATCGAAGAAGTACGCGCCGCAGTATGTGGGTAATTCACTCAATTGCGTGAACTGTCATACCGATGGCGGCGCGATGGCGGGTTCCGCGCCACTGTGGGGCGCGTGGGTGAGCTACCCGGCCTACCGTAGCAAGAACAAGAAAGTGAACACCTATGAAGATCGCCTGCAAGGCTGTTTTCGCTACAGCATGAACGGCAAGATGCCGCCGCTCGGCAGCGATGTACTGGTCGCGTTATCGGCTTATTCCTATTGGTTGGCCAAGGGCTTGCCGACGGGTGACACCAAAATAGCGGGTCGAGGCTACCCTGATCTTCCCGAGCCCAAGCAAGCGCCGGATTTCGTCCGTGGCCAGGCCGTGTATGAAGCCAATTGCGCGATTTGTCACGCCGCCAACGGTGAAGGCCGCGTGGTGAATGGCACCGTCGTGTTTCCGCCTTTGTGGGGCGCGCAGTCGTTCAACTGGGGCGCGGGCATGGGCAGTATCAAAAATGCGGCCAAGTTTATTTTCGCCAATATGCCCTATGGTCAAAGCTATAGCCTGACCCCGCAGCAAGCCTGGGATGTGGCGTATTTCATGGATGGACATGAGCGTCCGCAAGACCCACGCTGGGAAGGCAGCGTAGCGGCCACGCGCGCCAAATATCACGACAATAAAAACAGTCTGTACGGCACCAAGGTGAACGGCGTTTTATTGGGCGATACCGGTGCACCGAAGCCGTTCAATGAATAGGGAATAAGCCGTTAACCCGCTTTGATGGTCTGGTGCTTGAATCACGTCTGATCAGGGTTTCTTTAAATCCCCCTCATTCCCCCTTTTACAAAGGGGGAGGTGCGCTTGCTCAAAAAGCGGAGGCTTATTCTCCCCCCTTTGAAAAAGGGAGCTGGGGATTTGCCGAGTCATACCCATTACCCGAAGGAACGCTGCGTTTGGCAGATCTTCCTTGAACTCAATTGCGAGCCAACATTTCCTGAGCGGTTGCCCGGGTCTGGGCGGTAATGTCGATGCCGCCGATCATGCGGGCGATCTCGTCGATACGTGCCGCGTGATCCAGTGGCACGATCTCGGTCACGGTGCCGCTTTCCAGATGGTGCTTCTGCACCTGAATCTGATGTTGTCCTTGCGCGGCCACCTGCGGTAGATGGGTCACGCAGAACACCTGCCGGGTCTGACCGAGAGCACGCAGATGACGCCCTACGATCTCGGCAATTGCGCCACCGATACCCGTATCCACTTCATCGAAAATAAAGGTTTCCACCGGATCGAAGGCAGCGGTGAGTGTTTTGAACGCCAGACTCACACGGGCCAGCTCGCCACCCGAGGCAATCTGATCGAGCGGTTGGGGCGGTTGACCGCGGTTGGCACTGATGAGAAATACGACATCGTCGATACCCTGTTCGCCCCGTACTGCGAGGTCGGCCATCGGGGTGATCGGGATTTCTATCTGCCCATGTGGCATGCCGAGTTGGCGGATGGCATCGGTGACCGCAGCGGCGAGTTTCGCTGCGGCGGCCTTTCTTTTGACCGAAATTTCGGCGGCAAGCTGGTCGTAGTCGGCCATCTGTGCCTGAATTCTGGCTTCGAGCGCGGCGCTGTCTGCTTGCGCGTGATCGAGACGCGCGGCTTCTTCTCGGAGTTCTGCGATACGGTCGTCCAGTTGCTCCGGTGGAATGCGGTGCTTGCGCGCCAACTGGTGTAGTTGGTCGAGGCGGGCCTGAACCCGTTCGAGTTGTTCGGGATCGTCTTCAGCCGAATCGAGCCGGTCGCGCAGGGTGTCTGCCGTCTCGCTGATCTGAATCTGGGCGGTTTCGAGTGCGTCGATCAGTGGTGAGATGGCGTCATCGAGCCCCGCGATTCGCGCGAGTGCCTGTTGTGCGTGCCCGATCCGGTCGTGCACGTTGTCATCGCCATCGAAGAGCTGTTCCAGTTGTGCGGCGAGCACACTGCGCCACTCATCCTGGCGGGAAAGGCGGCTCAGTAACTGATGGGACTGATTGAATTCATCCGGTTGCGGGTCGATCTGATCGATTTCTTCCAGTTGAAAGGCCAGCAAGGCGCGGCGGTCTTCACGGCTTTGTTCGGCGTTTCGAATTTCTTCGAGCTTATGCTCATTCTGGCGGAGTTCCCGTGACAGTTGCGCCAGCTTCTGCGTTGGCCCGGTGAGCCCGGCAAAACTGTCCAAAAGCATTCGCTGGTAGCGTTTTTCAAGCAGTTTCTGGTTGTGGTGCTGGCCATGAACGTCGATCAGCAGGCCACCGAGCGTTTTGAGGGTCGCGGCCGGGCAGGGGCGGCCATTGATCCAGATCTTGCCGCGCCCTTCGCGATTCAAGGTGCGACGGATGATGAGTTCATCGTCGAGCAGTTCCTGTTCTTCGAGGAATTCGGCCACGGGCGAGTTTGGGGTAACCTGAAACACCGCGATGACTTCCGCTTCATCGAAGCCGGATCGAATCAGTTGCGTATTGGCCCGTTCGCCCTGAATGAGGCCGATGGCGTCGATCAGGATGGATTTGCCCGCGCCGGTCTCGCCGGTGAGCGTGGTCATGCCGGGTGCGAACTGAATCTCGATCTCGTCGATCAGGGCGATGTGGCGGATGGTCAGGGATGTCAGCATGGGAAAACTTAGCCGGTTTGCTCCGCCCAGCACAGTTTCGTGCGCAACAGGGCGTAATAGTCGTGGTTGCAGGGATGGATCAGGCGGATATCGTGATCGTGCCGACGAATGACCAGGGTATCACCGACATCCAGCGGGTGGTTGATCTGACCGTCGAAGCTCATCACGCCGCCGCCGCGCGACTGAGGCTTGGGTGTGATCTCGATCACATGCTGGGCACTGACCACGATAGGGCGATAACTCAGCGTGTGCGGGCAAATCGAGACGATGCCTATGGCCGGTAGATCCGGCGCAATCAGCGGCCCACCGGCCGACAGCGCATAAGCGGTTGAACCGGTGGGCGTGCAGATCACGACACCATCCGAGCGCTGTTGGTTGAGCAGCACGCCATTGATATGCATGTCGAATTCGACCATGCGCGCCGGATCGCGCATCTTGAAGGTGATGTCGTTCATTGCGATGGCATGAAGAAGGCGGGTCTCGCCGCGCATCAAGGTGCCTTCAAGCAAAAAGCGCCGATCTTCGACGTAATGGCCGCGCAGCATGGCCTCCAGATAGAGTTTCAGATCGCTGGGCAGCACATCGACCAGAAAACCCAGTCGACCCAGGTTGACGCCCATCAGTGGGATATTCCACTGGCTCAGTGTGCGCGCTGCATTGAGCAGGGTGCCGTCGCCGCCGAGCACGATGATCAGGTCGCAGTCCGGTTGGTCACGGTCGAACCGTGACACCGGCAGCTTATGCACCGGGTTGTCGCAGGATTGTTCCAGCGCCCAGTCGATGCCCATCTGATCGAGCAGTTTGATCAGTTTCTGGAACACCCGCTTGATTGCCTGGTCGGCGTAGGGCTTGGTGATGATGCCAATGCGCCGAAATACCGGCGCGTCCGAAGCATCAGACGTTGGTTCAACAGATTGCGTCTGCGCGGACTTTGCGCGGACTTTCGTAAGATCAGCCACAAGTAAAACCTTTTGGGTATTTGTACTAGAGAAGAATATACCGTTCTTTTGCCTTTGGGCACCTCGAAAAACCTACTGCGTGACCCGATTGCTGCGTTGGGCGGTGCTCGCTCCCTCGCCTATCTATCTGATATGTCTCGGTCGCTGCGCTCCGGCCGCCTTGCACTCGGGCCGCTCGTGACGGTTTTTTTGAGGTGCCCCTTTGATGTTTTCTTCAGCCTGTCTTGAAAAATTTTGATGCCACCCCAGAACTACACGGTATTCGCGTCGGCGACGACATTCAATGGCTTTATCTGATTTTGAGGATCACCGTATGACGGAACAATCCAAGCAACCCAACGAAGAAAACATGACCCAGGAAGAGAACCAGGACATGAGCAAAGAAGAGCAAGCGGAACAGTCCGTTACGGCGGATGAAAACCTGGACCCTCGGGTTCTGGCAGAGAAACTGGCCGAGCGTGATCAGGAAATACTGCGTTTGCACGCCGAGATGGAAAACCTGCGCAAGCGCGTGGAGCGCGATATCGAGAATGCTCGGAAATTCGCTCTGGAGCGATTTGTAGATAGTCTGCTGCCGGTGATCGATTCTCTGGAAATGGGTATTCAGGCCAGCGAAAACGAACATGCTTCTCTGGAAAAAATCCGCGAAGGCAGCGAGATGACGCTCAATCTGTTCCTACAGACGATGGAAAAATTCGGCGTCCATCCGGTTCATCCGATTGGCGAGCGTTTCAACCCGGATCATCATCAGGCAATTTCCGTGCAGCCGCATGAAGGCCCTGCCGATCATGTGATCAGCGTGATGCAGAAAGGTTACCTGTTGCGTGATCGTTTGGTGCGCCCCGCCTTGGTGGTTGTGTCCAAAAATCAGTAAAGGGCTCTTGAAAACAGGGCAAATGACCGCAAATCAGATTTCGTAACGCATCAAGTAAAGGTCAGGGTGCATTAACGAATCCGAACGAACACATTAAACCGGCCCCTAGCGGGCTTATGAGGGAGAACACAATGGGTAAGATTATTGGTATCGATTTAGGCACGACGAACTCTTGCGTTGCCATTATGGAAGGCAAGTCCGCCAAGGTGATCGAGAACGCCGAGGGCGCACGGACCACCCCGTCGGTTGTGGCTTATGCCAACGATGGTGAAATCATTGTCGGTCAGCCCGCCAAACGCCAGGCTGTCACCAATCCGAAGAATACGCTGTTTGCTGTCAAGCGCTTGATCGGGCGTCGTTTCGATGAAGAAGCCGTGCAAAAAGACATCAAACTGATGCCGTACAAGATCGTGAAGGCCGACAACGGCGATGCCTGGGTCGAGGTCAACGGCAGGAAAATGGCGCCGCCGGAAATTTCCGCACGCGTACTGATGAAGATCAAAAAAGACGTCGAAGCCTATCTGGGTGAAGAAGTGACCGAGGCGGTCATCACCGTTCCCGCCTACTTCAACGACAGTCAGCGTCAGGCCACCAAGGACGCCGGCCGCATCGCCGGTCTGGATGTCAAGCGGATTATCAACGAACCGACTGCCGCTGCATTGGCCTACGGTATCGACAAGGCGGACAACAAAGACCGCAAGATCGCCGTGTATGATCTCGGCGGTGGTACGTTCGATATATCCATTATCGAAGTGGCCAACATCGATGGCGAGAAACAGTTCGAAGTGCTTTCGACCAACGGCGACACTTTCCTCGGCGGTGAGGATTTCGATAACCGTTTGATCGATTACCTCGTCGACGAATTCAAAAAAGAGCAGGGCGTGGATCTGCACAATGATCCGCTGGCCATGCAGCGTGTGAAGGAAGCGGCGGAAAAAGCCAAGATCGAGCTCTCCTCGACCGAACAGACCGACGTTAATCTGCCCTACGTCACGGCGGATGCCACCGGTCCGAAACACATGAATATCAAGATCACTCGTGCCAAACTCGAATCGCTGGTGGATGATCTCATTACTCGCACCATCGAACCGTGCAAGATGGCGATCAAGGATGCGGGCGTATCGCTCAGCGATATCGATGAAGTGATCCTGGTCGGCGGTCAGACCCGCATGCCCAAGGTGCGTGAAGCGGTGAAGAACTTCTTCGGCAAGGAACCGCGCAAGGATGTGAACCCGGATGAAGCGGTTGCCGTGGGCGCTGCCATTCAGGGTGGCGTGTTGTCTGGTAGCGTCAGCGACGTGCTGTTGCTCGATGTGACCCCGCTGTCCCTGGGTATCGAAACGATGGGCGGCGTGATGACCAAACTCATCGAGAAGAACACGACGATTCCGACCAAGGCGAGTCAGGTGTTCTCTACGGCAGATGACAACCAGACCGCGGTAACGGTGCATGTGCTTCAGGGTGAGCGTGAAATGGCATCCGGCAACAAATCGCTGGGTCGATTCGATCTGACCGACATTCCGCCGGCGCCACGGGGCATGCCGCAAATCGAAGTCACCTTCGACATCGATGCCAACGGTATTCTGAATGTCTCTGCGAAAGACAAGGGCACCGGCAAAGAGCAGAAGATCGTCATCAAGGCCAACTCGGGTCTTTCCGACGAAGAAGTTCAGCGCATGGTCGATGACGCCGCCGCGCACGCGGAAGAAGACAAGAAACTGCGCGCGTTGGTTGACGTTCGTAATCAGGGCGATGGTTTGATTCATACGGTTGAGAAAACCATGAAGGAAACCGAAGGCCTGACCGATGCGGACAAGCAGCCGGCTACCGATGCGATTGCTGCTTTACGCGAAGCGATGAAAGGCGATAACAAAGCTGAAATTGAAGCGAAAATCGAAGCGTTGACCCAGGTTTCTGCCACATTGATGCAGAAAGCCACGGCACAACCGCAGCAAGGCGGTGCAGAGACCGCCTCGGCCAAGGACGATGACGTGGTCGATGCCGAGTTCGAAGAAGTCAAAGACGACAAAAAATAAGCCGAGCATAAAGCCGTCTCTCGTTGGAGGACGGCTTTGTTACAGGCATTCAGTTTCTGATACGGCATGGTTGCGCGGTTTACCCCACGCACTCCTGCCGTTTTAACTTTTGAGCAGATTATGGCGAAGCGTTGTTATTACGAAATTCTTGAAGTGGAACGAACCGTATCGGGCGATGAGCTGAAAAAGGCCTATCGTCGATTGGCTATGAAGTACCACCCGGATCGCAATCCCGATGACCCCTCCGCCGAAGAGAAATTCAAGGAAGCCAAGGAAGCATTCGAGACCTTGTCCGACCCGCAAAAGCGAGCGGCCTATGACCAGTTCGGCCATGCCGGCGTTAATGCAGGTATGGGCGGCGGTAGAGGCGGTTTTGGCGGCGGCGGTGCGGGGTTTGCGGATATCTTCGGCGAAGTGTTTGGCGATATTTTCGGTGGCGGCGGCGGTCGCTCACGCGCCTATCGTGGTGCCGATATGCAATATCACCTCAAGATTTCGCTGGAAGAGGCTGTTCGCGGCACGACGGTAGAAATCCAGATTCCAAGCACGGAACCCTGTGATGTCTGCCATGGCACGGGTGCGAAACCCGGCACAGGCAAAAAGACCTGTGGCACTTGCCATGGTGCCGGCGCGGTGCGTGTCCAACAGGGGTTTTTCTCGATCCAGCAAACCTGTCCGACCTGTGGCGGTTCAGGGGAAGTGATCGAGCATCCCTGCGAAGCCTGTCATGGCGCGGGTCGGGTAGAAACGCAAAAGACCCTGTCGATCAAGATTCCAGCGGGCGTCGATACCGGTGATCGTTTGCGGCATGCTGGTGAAGGTGGTCCCGGTGAGCAGGGTGGTCCGGCAGGGGATCTGTATGTTTTGATTGAAGTCAAACCACACCCGATCTTCCAGCGTCAGGATGCCGATCTGCTCTGTGACATGCCGATCAGCTTCGTGACAGCCGCCTTGGGTGGGGAGATTGAAGTGCCGACACTCGATGGCCGCATTGCGCTCAAGATCCCGGCCGAAACCCAGACGGGCAAGGTGTTCCGTTTGCGTGGCAAAGGGGTGCAACCGGTGCGCGGCGGTGCCAAGGGCGACCTGCTCGTGACTGTCCATGTCGAAACACCGGTCAAGCTCACCAACGAACAGAGGGAACTTCTGCTGGCATTCGAGCGTTCACTGATCGGTGAGCAGGGCGGGGAGATTCCTGCTCAGCATCGTCCGCGTGAGCGTTCGTGGCTGGATTCGGTAAAAAGTTTTTTTGACGATTTGCGTGGCGAGTAGCTGGCAGGATAGCTTGTCGGTGTAAGGCTGGTGTTCAACAGGAGACAGGAAATGACAGGCAAGACAAAAAACGGGTTGATCTTGGGTTTGATGATCAGCAGCTTGCTGTTCGTGCCATTCGCACAGGCGGCTCAAGGATTGTATTCGATGAAGGCGCTCATGGATGCGCCCGTGTACGCTGAGGGCCATTCGAAATCGATCGGTGAAGTCGACAACGTCATCGTCGATGAACAGATGAAAATCACGGGGATTGTGATTGATGTTGATGACGCCGCTTCTTCGATGGACGGCAAGAAACTGTTCGTGCAAACGGGGTTATTCCGGTTGAAAACCGAGCGGGATACGCAGCTCGATGATGTGCGCTACAAGGTGTACTTAAACGAATCGGTTGCGGGCATGACGCACTACCCCGTGGTGGATAACAGTTGGTGGCAAACAGCGAAGCAGGCGGCATCGGCGGTATGGGAAAAGACCAAATCCACCGCCAGAAGTGCCTGGGATGCGACCAAGGAAGCCACACGAAATGTCCTCGATACGATTCGGGAAAAAACCCAGTAGGTCGATAACATTTCTGTTTTGCGGCCGTGGGCGTGGTTTTAACCGTTTTTTCTCAAAAAACAGGACTTTGAACGATGTTCAAGGTTAGGTGTTTGCCGGATAAATTTGACTTCCGGCAAGAACCTTTTTATATTCCGCATCCCGCATTCAACGATAAAAGAAAAACGGGCCCCAGTCGGGGCTTTTTTATTTTGTAACATTTAGAGAAAAATCGGCTGTGCAGAAAATTCCGGAATCCATTGAAACCTTATTGCAACCTGTTGTTGAGGCAGCCGGTTGTGTTTGGGTGGGCGGTGAGTTCCGCGGTGGCCCGGATGGTTTGTTGCGGGTATACATTGATACCGAAGCGGGTGTGACGCTGGATGATTGCACGAAAGTCAGCGATGCCCTAAGTGGCGTGCTTGATGTTGAAGACCCGTTCCCGGGCTTCTACCGGCTTGAGGTATCCTCGCCGGGCGTTGAGCGTCCGATGTTCCGCGCCAGCGATTTCGCCCTGTTTATCGGCCAGAAGGTGCGTGTGCGCCTTCATCGGCCACTGGCTCAGCGCCGTCGTTTCGAAGGTATCGTCACGGCGGTTGAAGGCGAGCAGATCAGCCTGTCCATCGACGGTGATGAGGATGTGTTCACCTTCCCGTATGCGGAAGTTGAGCGAGCCAATCTGGTTTTTGAATTCGGCGGTCAAAAAAATGATCGCCAAGCACGTCGCTCTGCGAAGTAACTCAAGGGAATATCCACCATTATGAGCAAAGAGATTCTTTTTGTAGCCGATGCGGTTTCAAACGAAAAAGGGGTTGATCGCGAAGTCATTTTCGAGGCGATCGAGGCCGCACTTGCCCAGGCAGCCCGCAAACGTCATGGCGGCGACATCGATACACGTGTGCAAATCGACCGGGATACGGGCGAGTACCGCACCTTCCGTCGTTGGCAGGTTGTCGAAGGTGAATCTTCCGAATTTCCCGAGCGGGAAATGATTCTCGAAGCGGCGCAGATGGATGATCCCGATATCAAGGTGGGTGACTTCGTCGAGGAAGAAATTGAATCCGTCGAATTCGGCCGCATTGCGGCGCAGGCCGCCAAGCAAGTCATCGTGCAGAAAGTGCGCGAGGCAGAACGCCGCCAGATCGTCGACGCCTATATCGACCGCAAGGGCAGCCTGATCATGGGCTTGATCAAGCGGATTGACCGTGGGAATGTCATCCTGGATTTGGGTGGCAATGTTGAAGCCCTGATCCCTCGGGATGAAATGATCGGTCGTGAAGCCGTGCGTCCTGGCGATCGTCTGCGCGGTTATCTGATGGATGTGCGTCATGAGCCCCGTGGCCCGCAGCTATTCGTCAGCCGCACCGCGCCGGAGTTCCTGATTGAGTTGTTCAAGCTGGAAGTGCCGGAAATCGAACAGGGGCTGATCGAAATCAAGGGTGCTGCCCGCGACCCGGGTCTACGCGCCAAGATTGCGGTCGAATCACGCGATAGCCGGATCGATCCGGTCGGTACCTGCGTCGGCATGCGCGGTTCGCGTGTCCAGTCGGTTACCAACGAGCTCAACGGTGAACGCGTTGATATCATCATCTGGGATAGCAACCCGGCTCAGTTCGTCATCAACGCCATGTCGCCGGCAGAAGTCGTGTCGATCGTGGTGGATGAAGATCGCCACAGCATGGACGTTGCCGTCACGGAAGAAAAACTCTCCCAGGCGATCGGCCGTGGTGGTCAGAATGTGCGACTGGCGAGCCAGTTGACCGGATGGCACCTGAATGTGATGGGCGAGGAAGAAGCGGTCGCGAAGGTAGAAACCGAAACACGTCGCGCCACCGAATCGTTCATGCGGGATCTGGACGTCGATGAGGATGTGGCCGCCGTACTGGTCGAGGCGGGTTTCTCCTCGCTGGAAGAAATTGCTTATGTGCCGACCGCAGAGCTGCTGGATGTCGAAGGTTTTGATGAGGATATCGTCAAGGAACTCCGTAACCGCGCGCGCGATGCGCTGCTGGTTCAGGCCATTTCTGACGACGCGGGTGAATCGACGGAAGAACTCGATATCGCCAAGTTGGAAGGCATGACGCCCGAACTGCTCGCCACATTGAATGCGGCTGGAGTTCACACATCTGATGATCTGGCCGAGTTGTCAATCGACGAGATGACCGCCTTTGAAGGCGTGGATGAGGCTTTGGCTCATCAATTGATTATGGCGGCGCGTGCGCCGTGGTTTGCCTGATCGTTCAGCCCTGAAGATCAGGAAATTAGTTTGCGCTGTACCGATTTTGTCATTGGTAGCGAATAGGCTCTGTTCCAGTCGCGTACGCGCAGTTGGTATTGAATTTTGATTTAGAGACGACCATAGGAGACCCCATGTCCGAGGTCACGGTTAAAGATTTAGCGAAAACAGTTGGTTCCACCCCAGAGCGTCTGCTTGTGCAGTTAGCCGAGGCTGGTGTGAAAGCCAGTTCGGCCGATTCCCTGATCGGCGATGGCGATAAAATGAAGCTGTTGGCCCATCTGCGGCAACATTCAGCCAAGGATGCCGGTGAAGCCAAACCCAATCGCATCACCTTGCAACGTAAGAAGCAGGAAGAAATCAAGGTCGGCGGAGGAGCCGCCCGCGGCAAGACAGTTGCAGTCGAGTATCGCAGCCGTAAAACCTATGTTGCCCGTGAGGCAGTTCCCGCGCAGCCGGTCGAAGAAAAACCGCCAGTGGTAGAACATGAAGCCACGGCGGTATCTGCACCGGAGCCGGTTGTCGAGCCACGCGTAGAAACGTCACCCGCCACGACGGGTGTTTCGTCTGAAACGATCAAGACAGAGTCTGCGACAGATCAAGCCGGCGCAGAAAAGCCGGCGATCGAAAATCCAGCGGATGAAGCTGCGCCGGTTAAAAAGGAAGAGGCGCCAGCACAAAGCGCCGCACCTGTGGCGGCAGAACCATTTGATACGGTCCTCGAAGATTCGTCAGATGAGAAATCTGTGCCCGATGTTCTGCCGCAAGCCATCGATGAGTTGACGGGGCGGCCTAAGTCACGTTTGCGCATCATTGCCATGCCTACCGCCGAACCCGAGATTGCGCCGACCGACAGTCGGCCGGCTCCTGCCAAAACGGCTGCCGAAGAAGAGTCCGCGCGCAAGAAGGGTGCCAAGCACAGTGGTAAGGGGCGCCATGAGCGTGAAGTCAAATCCGGCCGTTCAGAATTGCATCTGGGCGCAGGCGCGGACGAGCGGCGCGCCAAGCGAGGTCGCAAGTCGTCGGGTCGTGGTGGCGTTGCCAGCAAGCAGACCAGTAACTTTGAAAAGCCAGTGGCCCCCGTCATCCGTGATGTAACGATTCCGGAAACCATTTCCGTATCCGATCTGGCGCAGAAGATGTCGGTCAAAGGTGTGGACGTTGTCAAGACACTCTTCAGCATGGGTGTGATGGCGACGATCAATCAGATGATCGATCAGGACACCGCTGTTCTGGTTGTTGAAGAAATGGGCCATACGCCGATTCCGGTTTCCGATTCCACGCTGGAAGCAGAACTGGATGAAGCGATCGAGCAGGGTGTTGCGCTGCCGCGTCCGCCGGTGGTTACCGTTATGGGTCACGTTGACCACGGTAAAACCTCATTGCTGGATTACATCCGTCGGGCAAAAGTCACGGCAGGTGAGGCCGGTGGCATTACCCAGCATGTGGGTGCCTATCATGTCAAAACCAGCCGTGGTGTGATCACGTTCCTCGATACACCCGGTCACGAAGCCTTTACTGCCATGCGCGCCCGTGGCGCCAGCGTTACCGATCTGGTGATTCTCGTCGTTGCTGCCGATGATGGCGTGATGCCGCAAACCAAGGAAGCCGTACAACATGCGCGTGCCGCAGGCGTGCCGATCGTGGTCGCCATCAACAAGATCGATAAGCCAAACATCGATCTTGAGCGGGTGCGTAGTGAACTGTCCCAATTGGAAGTGATTTCGGAAGAATGGGGCGGTGACACACAATTCGTTCCGGTATCGGCTAAAACCGGTGCCGGGATTGACCAGTTGCTGGATGCCATTCTGGTGCAGTCGGAAGTGCTTGAGCTCAAGGCGCCGGTAGAAGGTCATGCCAAGGGTACCGTGGTTGAATCTTCGCTTGAAAAAGGACGTGGCCCCGTTGCAACGGTCCTGGTTCGTAGCGGCACCCTCAACAAGGGTGATGTGGTGCTCGTCGGCTCGGAATACGGTCGCGTTCGCGCGATGCTCGATGAAAATGGCGCCCCCATCGAGTCCGCCGGTCCATCGATTCCAGTGGTCATCATCGGGCTCTCGGGCACACCTCAGGTCGGTGACGATCTCGTCGTGGTCGAGGATGAACGCAAGGCACGTGAAATTGCCCTGTTCCGCGCAGGAAAATACCGCGATAGTCGTTTGGCGACTCAGCAGTCCACCAAGCTGGAAAACCTGTTCGATCAGATGAAAGAAGGTGAAGTTTCTACCCTGAACGTTCTGGTCAAGGCCGACGTACAGGGTTCTGCCGAAGCGATTCGGGACAGCCTGAACAAGTTGTCGACCGATGAAGTCAAGGTCAATGTGTTGATGAGCAGTGTCGGCGGTATTACCGAGTCGGATGTGAATCTGGCGACAACCTCCAATGCGATCCTGATCGGCTTCAACGTCCGTGCCGAGGCTTCTGCACGCAAGCTTGCCCAGGCCCAGAATGTTGAAATCCGTTACTACAGCATCATCTACGAAATGATCGATGATGTCCGCCATGCCATGAGTGGTTTGTTGGGCACGGAAACGCAAGAGAAGATTGTTGGCTTGGCCGAAGTGCGGGACGTCTTCCGTTCGCCGAAGTTTGGCGCTATCGCCGGTTGTATGGTTACCGAAGGGGTTATCCGTCGTGGCAACCCGATTCGCGTGCTGCGTGACCACGTGGTGATTTACGAAGGTGAACTCGACTCGCTTCGCCGCTTCAAGGACGACGCACAGGAAGTTCGTGCGGGCTTTGATTGCGGTATCGGTGTCAAGAACTATAACGACGTTCGCGTCGGCGACATGATCGAAGTGTTCGAGCGTGTCGAAGTTCAGCGCACCTTGTCGTAGTCAGCCATTTTTAGCCTGCCACTTTTGTGTGGCCGGTTTTTATTCAGAACAACAGGGCAGGCCAGATGCCACAAGGTTTTAGTCGTCATCAGCGCGTGGCGGAGCAGATCCGTCGCGAAATAGCTGATCTTTTGCGTGAAGAAATCCGCCAGGCCAACATCAGTTTGCTGACGGTGACCGATTGCGAGGTTACGCGCGATCTCAGTTATGCCAAGATTTTCTATAGTGTGCTGAATAGTTCAGAACGCGAACGGGCACAAGCATGGCTGGATTCGGCTGCGGGTTACCTGCGCACCGAGCTGGCTCATCGGATGCGTTTGCGCAGCGTCCCGCGTCTGACTTTCCAGTTCGATGCTTCCATCGAGCGCGGTATGCAGATGGATGCGCTTATTTCCGCCGTGCGCAAGCAGGATGATGAGCACGTTCAGGCCGACGATGCCGATGGCTCGCCTTCCGGAGACCAGGCGGATGGGAAGACATCATGAGTCGACGTCGTCGTGGTCGTGAAATCAATGGCATTTTGCTGCTGGATAAACCCATCGGGTTGAGTTCCAACCAGGCATTGCAGCGCGTCAAGCATTTGTTCCGGGCAGCGAAGGCCGGTCATACCGGTAGTTTGGACCCTGAAGCCACAGGCATGCTGCCCCTGTGTTTCGGTCACGCCACACGGGTTTCGGGCTTGCTGCTGGATGCCGATAAAACCTATCGCGTCACCGGCCGTCTCGGTTTGCGTACCGAAACGGGGGATATGGAAGGTGCCGTGATCGAAGAGCGCCCTGTGCCCGAATTAACAGCCGAACAGATGGAAACCTATCTTGCGCCCTTCAGGGGCTTGGTCGAGCAAGTGCCCCCGATGTATTCGGCGCTGAAGGTTAATGGAAAGCGGCTATATGAGTTGGCGCGCGCCGGTGAGGTGGTTGAGCGCAAGGCGCGTTCGATCAACTTCTACCGTGTCGAGCTACTGAATTTCGATGGTCGGGATTTCGACCTGCTTGTTCATTCGAGCAAGGGTGCTTATATCCGCACCCTGATTGAAGACATTGGCGAGGCGGTTGGTTGTGGTGCGGTTGTGGCCAAGTTGCGCCGAATCGGTGTCGGCCCTTGGCTGACCGAGTGGCCAGAGGCTGCGGGCGATGCCCCGGCCCAATCCGCAACAATGTGGACACTCGATGAATTAATCAAACTCAACGAATCGGATGCGGAAATGGCGATAAAACATGCTATTCTGCCGACCGATTCGGCGTTGGAGCGTTATCCGGTGGTTCAACTGGATGCGGACAGCGCCTTTCATATTCGTCACGGTCATCCGGTGTTTGTGCCCAAAGCGCCACAAACCGGGTGGTTTTGTATTTACGGACCCGACGACCTCTTCCTGGGAATGGGGGAAGTGCTGGATGACGGACGAGTGGCACCGCGACGATTGTTTGCGGCGCTATAACGGTGAGGCAGGTCTAGACCATGCTTGCCACGCATCGGTAAAGGGCGCGGATTCGCTCTTGCCTGATGTTATTTTTAATCAACCTTTCCCAGGTGAAACAGGAGCAATCTCATGTCATTAACTACAGAACAGAAATCTCAGGTTGTCGCTGACTACAGCCGCGGCGCAAACGATACCGGTTCCCCGGAAGTACAGGTCGCGCTGCTGACCACCCGCATCGTGCACCTGACCGAGCACTTTGCCGAGCACAAGAAAGATCACCATTCCCGTCGCGGTTTGCTCAAGCTGGTCAACCAGCGTCGCAAACTGCTCGACTACCTGAAATCAAAAGATTTGGGTCGTTATCAGGAACTGATCAGTCGTTTGGGTCTGCGTAAGTAATCGGCTGGCAGCCTGTCGGACTTTAGGGAAATCGGCTGCAAATCCATCTGGACGGTGCATATTTCACCGCTTTTTTGGGCAATAGAACCCGCTATTACCCTGCAAAATCGGCAAAATCTGCCCTCGCCCAGCTTGATTTTCGCTGCGATTCCTAAAGTCAGACAGGCTGCCAGGGCGACGATATTGCGTCGTTCCGCCAGTGATTTTCATCCCGGACTTGTGCCGGGATTGTTTTATTGGAACCTCGAAAAATCCCTTCCATGGGATTTTTCGAGGACGTTAATTGCGGGGAACCCGAAATTAACTCACGCCATTTCAATCGCTTATGCGATTGGGCGGCGCCCCGTTCATGGGGCGCACGGGCACCTCGAAAGTTTTTCGAGGTGCCCTTACGTGGGTGCCGACGGCATCCATTTTCGATTTTGAAATAAGAAAAGGGGATGCCTGTGGCCGTTTTTACCGAACAATTTGATTATGGACGTCATTGCGTCACCTTGACCACGGGCGAAATTGCCCGCCAGGCTTCTGGCGCGGTGATGGTGCAGATGGGTGATACGGTGGTGCTGGTGACCGCCGTTGTCGAGAGCGCACCTGAGCCCGGGCAGGACTTTCTGCCGCTGACTGTCGAGTATCAGGAAAAGTTTTACGCGGCCGGCCGTATTCCCGGTGGGTTCTTCAAGCGGGAAGGACGTTCCACCGAAGCGGAAACCCTGATTGCCCGATTGATCGATCGCCCGTTGCGCCCCCTGTTTCCCAAGGGTTTCTATAATCAGGTTCAGGTGATTGCCCAGGTGTTATCACTTGATCCCGAAGTACCCGGCGACATTCCCGCCATGCTCGGTGCCTCAGCCGCGCTGGCCTTGTCTGGTCTGCCCTTTGATGCGCAGCTGGGCGCGGCACGCGTCGGTTATATCCATGATGCGTTCGTGTTGAACCCAACGCAGACCGAAATGGCCGATTCCCGGCTTGAACTCGTGGTGGCGGGTACGGAAGATGCCGTGCTCATGGTCGAATCCGAAGCGGATCGCTTGCCGGAAGCCACGATGCTCGATGCGGTCATGTTCGGTCATGAGGCCGCGCAGTCGGCGATTGCGGCGATTCGCCGTCTTGCCGCCAATGCTGCCCGTCCGGCCATGGCCTGGGCACCGCCGATTGAGCATCCGGATCTGGAAGCCAAAATCCGTGCGGCATTTGGTGATTCGATTGCCGAGACGTATCAAATCGCTGAAAAACAGCAACGCTACCTGCGCTTGAATGAATTGCGTGAAGAAGCCATTGCCCAATTTGCAGATGATGTTGCCGTGCCTGCGAAGTTGGTCTCCAATCTGCTTGAATCTTTGGAATCATCTGTTGTGCGCGGTCGGGTTCTGGATGGCGCGGCGCGCATCGATGGTCGCGACACCAAAACCATCCGCCCGATTACCGTACGAACCGGTGTACTGCCCCGCGTTCACGGCTCGGCGCTCTTTACCCGTGGCGAAACACAGGCATTGGTTGTGACGACGCTCGGGTCGGCACGCGATGCACAATTGATCGATGCGGTGGTGGGCGAGTACAAGGAATCATTCATCTTCCATTACAACTTCCCGCCCTACAGCGTGGGTGAGACCGGCCGGTTCGGCGCGCCCAAACGACGCGAAATCGGCCATGGCAATCTGGCTCGTCGCGGGGTCAAGGCCGTCATCCCCAATCCGGAAAATTCTCCGTACACGCTGCGCGTGGTGTCGGAAATCACCGAGTCCAATGGCTCAAGTTCCATGGCCAGCGTATGTGGCGCTTCCCTGTCGATGATGGATGCCGGTGTGGAAATCGCGGCGCCGGTGGCCGGCATCGCCATGGGGCTGATCAAGGAAGGCGATCGCTTTGTCGTGCTTTCCGATATCCTCGGTGATGAAGATCATCTTGGTGATATGGACTTCAAGGTGGCAGGCACCGCCGATGGGGTTACTGCCCTGCAAATGGACATCAAGATCAACGGCATCACCCGTGAAATCATGAGTCAGGCGCTCGATCAGGCCAAGAGTGGGCGTCTGCACATTCTGGGGATCATGAACGCGGCCCTTGCCGCACCGCGCAAGAGCGTTGCCCCGAACGCGCCCCAATTCATCAAGTTCAAGATCAACCCGGACAAAATCCGGGAGGTGATTGGCAAGGGTGGTGCGACGATTCAGGGAATTACCCGCGATACCCATACACAGATCGATATTTCAGACGATGGCCAGATCACCATCACGGCGACCTCCGCCGAGCAGGGCGAGGAAGCGCGTCGACGCGTCGAGCAAATCACGGTCGAGGCTGAAGTTGGCAAGATTTAT
>JACDJA010001638.1_pt1 | contig 18174 bp, 16 predicted proteins | sample 7449241 | NCBI WGS metagenome assembly JACDJA01 (sample SAMN14253289, study PRJNA609438) | sludge metagenome | isolation source: initial anaerobic sludge | collected 2018-12-20 | reverse complement strand
GCTGACTCTAATGCTGTATCTGTATCGGCCGTTGCTTCAATCGAAGAGTCTGCACACGAAGGGGTCGATCTGGCGGAGACAGAAGCAGCCATTGACGAATCCCTTTCCATCGACGATGCTCCCTGGCATGACGCCGTGGCGGTTGCAGCAATGACGACAATAGATGAGCCAGGCAACGTCGAGAGCAAAGCGGCGGAAGCAACTCCAGAACCTGTCACGTCCGAGCCGAATGTAGTGGTGGTCGGCACCGAAGCCCAATCGGATGCGGCGGAAGAGCTATCCCCCGATGAGGAGATTGAGGCGACATTGAGGGCACTGGATGTGATTGCCCTGCCGCCCGGAAAATCGCTCGACGGCATCGATGCCGCCCTGCGAGCGGCTGACGTTGCGCCGGCGCGCGACGTGAACGCGGCCCTGGTATGGCTGGAAACTGTGCTGGCGCGCAGGGATAAATTCGTTCCTGACCCGGATACGCAACTGGAAGAGGCTCTCATCGCTCAGATGCCCGATGACCCTGACGCGGTGCTGGCCTGGCTGGAGCAAATGGCGAGTGAAGAACCGACCTCCGCCGTTGAGCCGGCTGCATCCCCGAAGCAGGCTGCAAGTGACGAATCCAGAGCAAGTTATCTCAACCGGCCTGTCGTGGATATCACCGAGGCTGACTTGCTGGACATGCCGGAGGACCCGGACGAAGCAATGATTTGGCTCGAAGGGTTGGCGGGCGGCGAACCGGCGGCCGCCCGGCCGGCTGTGGCCGATGTCGATCTCATGACCGATATATCGGTTGAAGAATTGAGCGAGTCATTTACCGCTGTCGAACTGCCGCAGGAATCCGGATCATCCATGCAGGACCAGGATCTTGAGGAGTTATTCGTAGAGCAGGCCGATGAATCACAGGAATTGTCATCCAACCGGATGCCTGATTCGTCACCGCTCGAAAGCGAAAGTCGCCAATCGACCGCGCCAACGGAGCAGCCGTCCGGCCCGGACTGGATCGACCTGTTGAAACCCCTGGAATAGAATAGGGCTTCAGGTTATTACATATTACTTTATGTCAATATAAGGATACGGAGTTATTTAGATGGAACAAACGTTAGTGCTGGTAAAGCCCGATGGCGTTCAGCGCGGGCTAATCGGCGAAATCGTCACTCGTCTGGAACGTCGCGGGCTTAAGTTGATGGGCATGAAGTTCATGCAAATGTCTCGCGAACTGGCCTCGGCCCATTATGAAGCCCACGTCGGCAAGCCATTCTATGACGGTTTGGTAAGCTACATTACCTCAGGCCCAATTGTGGCGATGGTATGGGAGGGGAAAGACGCAATCCAGGTTGTGCGGACGACCATGGGTGCAACCAACGCCGCAAATGCCGCTCCCGGAACGATTCGTGGCGATTTGGCTGTGGAGATCGGACGCAACCTGGTGCATGGATCCGATGGGCCGGAGAGCGCTGCCCGCGAGGCGAGTCTGTTCTTTCAGTCTGGAGAACTGGTTTCGTGGAGCCGCGCAACCGACCGTTGGATTCGCGAGTAAACTACCCGATCGTTCAGATAAAGGGGCCTCAGTCGAAGCCCCTTTATTGTATTCGCACGATCACACGCCCCTTGTGCCAGAGCGATTCCAAATCGTAATAGGCTCGCTTCTCGCTATTAAAGATGTGGACAACCACATCTCCAAAGTCGACAAGCACCCACCCGTCGGCCGGCGTGCCTTCCACTCCCTTCGGCAACCGACCGCCTTCCTTTTTGGCTTCCAACTGAACGGCCTGCATCAAGGCCCGCAATTGCGGTTCGGATTCACCACTGACGATGACAAAATAGTCGGCAAAGACGACTTGTGCGTGAATATCCAACACGAGAATATCGATACCCTTCTTGTCTTGCAGGGTATCGACCAGTAAATGGGTTAATTCAAGACCTTCCAGAAAGCACCTCCAAATGGATAGATAACAGTTGCATTTTAGCCCGAAAGCGATTTCATGACCATAGCGGCTTGCGTGCGTCTGTGGGCCGGGTTAGACTTCGCGCAGATGTTCTAATATCATCCGGTCGATTATGTTCCCCTTATTGAACCCTTCCGTTGAATCCGGCCGTTCCATCTGGAGCGTGGGCGAACTCACAGCTTACATCCGCGAGATGTTCGAGTTGGACTACCGCCTCCAGGACCTGGAAGTGACCGGAGAAATATCAAACTTCACGCGCGCCGCGTCCGGTCATCTCTACTTCACGTTGAAGGACGGGACAGCACAAATCAAATGCGTCATGTGGCGCTCGCAGGCCGAACGCCTGAAATTCCGGCCCGCCGAGGGGGATGCAGTCGTCGCGCGCGGCCGTATCTCCGTCTATGATGCCGGCGGCGTGTATCAGCTCTATGCCGAGCGACTGCACCCCGCCGGTCGCGGTGATCTGGCAATTGCCTTCGAACAACTAAAAGCCCGTTTGGCGGAAGAGGGTTTGTTTGATGCGGCGTACAAACAGGCAATTCCCCGCTTTCCGCAGAAGATCGGTATAGTCACTTCCGTTGGGGCGGCCGCATTGCGCGATATCCTGACTGTGTTGCAAAGACGCAACCCGCTCGTCTCCGTACTCATCGCGCCCACGCTCGTACAGGGCGACCTCGCGCCCCCGCAAATCGTGCGTGCGCTCCGTTGGCTGGACGATCGCGATGACGTGGACACCATCATTATCGCCCGCGGCGGCGGCTCCATCGAGGATCTATGGGCTTTCAACGACGAGCGCGTGGCGCGCGCCGTCTTCGCGGCGCGTCATCCCGTCATTAGCGGCGTCGGTCACGAAACGGATTTCACGATCACCGACTTCGTCGCCGATTTGCGCGCTCCAACGCCCTCGGCCGCGGCCGAACTGGCCGTTCCCGATCTGTCGGCGATTCGTCCTGCATTAATGGACCTGGATCATGCGCTAACCGAAGGCATCATGGCGTTGATCGATCAACGTCGAGAGGCAGTGCGCTCACGCATGCAACTACTCTGGTTACTCAATCCGCGCCGAACGGTCGACAGCAGCCGGCAAACGGTTGACGGACTATCGGATCGTTTAACACGGGCCGCGCAACGCGCTCTCGATCGCCGGGCCGCGCGGTTGGCCATTGCTCAAGCCGGCTTGAATGCTTTCAGCCCCGAGGCCACGATGGCGCGCGGTTTTGCCATCGTGCGCGATGCCGACGGCCGTGTCGTGCGCAGCGTATCACAAGCTAAAGCCAATACCTCCCTCACAATTCAGGTAAGTGACGGCACATTCGGCGCGCACGTCGACCCCTGAAACGTCCCGCGCCCTACTTGTGGCTCCAGAAAGCAATTTCGCCGTCCGCCAGACGATGAGGCCGCCCCCCCGCGGTCGGGATCACCAGAATTACATCGCCGTCCGCTTCGCGCACGGGCAATACGATCGAGCTGCTGTCGGGGGACCAGATGCGATGGCTGAGCGCATATTGGTCGAAAAAGGGCAAGAATTGGGAAAGGTAAACGATTGTCGGTTCGAAGTCCAGGAGCCGTAAACCACGTCCCGTGTCTGCATCGATCACGGACAGCGTAAGAAAGCCCCGGCCGAACTGCTGAACGGGCAAGTTCCCGACGCGACCCGCCATCGACGCGCGTGGCGCACTCGCGTTCACCCCGTCACCGCCGTTATCGCGCCCCGGCGTGATGAACGCTATCGAACGGCCGTCCGGCGACCAGAAAAAAGCCAGCACCGTCTGACGACTCAATATCCGGGTTTCGCCGGTCTCAATGTCAAGTAGTTGCAACGGCCCCCAGTATGGATAGCCGTCGATCGCCCCACGAGTGAAAGCAATCTGGCTGCGTTTGGGATTCCAGCTAATAGCCATCGATCCGCTTTGGTCATAGGTCGTCCGCTCGCCCGTCGCCGTATCCACAACAACCAGGGCGCTCAATCCGCCGTCTATCTGTTCAGCAAACGCCCAATATTGACCGCCCTGACCAATTCCAGGCGCCCGAAAATGACCCGGAACCGCCAGATTGTTGGCTTGGGTTGTACCTTCCAGATCGATCAGGGACAGTGTTTCGCGCGACCGTTCTCCACCGGAATGGATGAGGAGCCGCTGACCATCCTCGGACCAATCCCAATAGAATGGTGCGCCTGTGGCCAGCAGGCGACCGGCATCGGCCCCATCGTCGGCGATCACATTCAGGCTCATTGTACTGAGCGGGTGATCGGCCAGGAAGGCAAGCCGCGCTCCATCAGGCGCCCAAAACAGATAGAGCGGCGCGCGATCGGCGTTGAAATAAATCCGGTGATCATTCAGCGCGCCGGCGCTCGTTGTATCATCCAGAACGTAGATACCGCTTCCCGCCGGCTTGCTGCCGATGACGGCTACACGGCGGCTGTCGGGCGCCCAGGCGGGGAACTGGAACGACGTATTGTCGCTGGCCAGTGTCAGGACGCGCCGGTCGCTCCCGTCGGGGGCCATCGTCTCCAGTTGACCGTCATTATTGATAACGGCAATACGGTTTACTTCAAAGGCAGGTCCGGCATTTTCGAGTTCGCGCGAGGCGGCCGGCGTCGGGACGGAAGCCATGACGGTCGCCGGTGCGGCCGTAGGTTCCACCACAATAGCTTCGACTCTGCCGCTATCCGACTGACTTCCCCGATGCATCCATAGAAAGTAGGCCATCAAAGATGATCCCGCCAGGCTGACGACCAGTAGCAGGGTAATCGCCGAAAACAAACAGTTCCGGGTGGAACGAACTGACGCTTCATCAATGTCGTATTCGCCGGGATCGTAGGGGTCGAACGGATCAGGATCATCTTCAAGCATGATCGGATTGTAGCACTCCTTTTGAGAAATCCCCCGACGGTTTATGAACCCATAAAGTAAGTCGTAATAGCGACTACCCCGCACACCTGCACTGTTTCATGGTAAAATCGACCGCATGAGTACCCAAAATACGACAGTATCCGAAAATGCGCTGTCCGGCTTCATCCGTGCCGCGGGTGTCATCCTGGCCGTCTCCTATCCGGTATTGGCATTGTCAGCCGGCGTTCGTTCGATTTACCAGTTATTCCTGAAAGACGACGTGACCAACTATCTACCCGCCATTCTGAGCGGTGTGGCCGCTATATGCTATCTGCTGGCGACCGTTGGATTTGTGATTCGCAAGCGCTGGGCCTGGCGGCTCTCGGTGTCGATGTTGGCTTTTGAGCTTGTCATGGTTCTCATCGTGGGTACGCTTAGTTTCATCGTCCCTGACGCCATCGGCCGGACCGTCTGGGGGCGTTTCGGCGCGGATTATGGCTATTTCCCGCTCATTCAGCCGCTCCTGGGTCTGGCCTGGCTATTCCACCGCGAGACAAGGCAGGTGTACGGAATCACGACCGCCAACACCGGTTAACACGAGCCGGCGGCGACAAGGTGGGGGGCGCTAATCGTCAAGCGCGTGCTCTGCTTGAATAAACCGCCGTGTCTTGGTTTTGGCGCGGATGAGCAGCGAGTGGGTTTCAGCGTGATGCCCCTTATAGGCAATGCCGGGCAGCAGCGACGTGCCCGTGATCCCGGTGGCGGCAAAGAATATATCGTCGCTCGATACCAATTCCTCAACGGTAAACACTCGTGTCGCGTCCATTCCCGCCTGCGTGATCGCCGCTTGCTCTTCGGCCGATTGGGGGGCGAGCCGGGCCAGCATCCCCCCACGCAAGGAGCGGACGGCACAGGCAGCCAGCACCCCCTGCGACGCCCCGCCCACGCCCATCAGAATATCCACACCGGTATCCGGCATCGCCGCCTCGAGCGCCCCCTCGGCGTCACCTTCCTGGCGCAGCAGGATACGCGCCCCTGTGGCCCGAATTTCTTCGATCAGGTCATGATGGCGAAGACGTTGCAGAACCACAACCACAAGATCGCGCACAGCTTTCTTCTTGGCGCGAGCAACGAGAGCCAGCGTCCAGGCCGCAGGCGCATCCATGCATTCCGGCACAAGCACATGCGCCGCGTCCCGATCGACAACGATCTTGTCCAGATATTCGGCCGGGCCGGTGGGCCAGATGCTGTGACGCGGGGCCACGGCCACAACCGAGACAGCGCCGGGTTTACCCTCCACCAGCAAACGCGTCCCGTCGATGGGATCAACGGCCAGATCGCATAGCGCGCCGCTGCGTCCGAACGAGACGCCCTCGCACAACGGCGCATTGCCGTCCACCAGTCGATCTTCCCCGATCGCCACACGTCCGTCTATCTCCAGCGTTGCCAGCATGTTGTACATCGCATCCGTGGCTGAGGCGTGGGCAGCGCTAAAATTACCGGAGCCGATCCAGCGCCCGGCAGCCAGAGCCGCCGCCTCCGTCACCCGAACGAGATCGAGGCCGATATTGCGTGAGGCGATTATGCTATCCATTAAACCATCCCTTTCCCATTGGTCGCCGCCGCTTCGGGGCCGAATTCCACGGCCGTCAGCAATCCGGCAGATTCCCACGCCTGCATTCCACCCTCCATCACCCGAATATCGCTGAAGCCCAGGCCACGCAACACAGCCGCGGCGCGTCGGCTTCGTCGACCCGAACGGCACACAAGGACAATGGGCCGATCATGGGCCATGATCAATCCGTTCTGCAAGAGAGTGGACAGCGGCAAGGATTGCGCCTCGGCTATATGGGAGCGATGAAATTCGCGTGGTTCGCGCACATCGAGGACGATCGGCGGCGGGGTCGCGGTAGACGTCCAACGCAATGCCTTCCACAATTCGCGCGGGGATACGGCCGGCGCCGTCACGCCATTGCTCGCCGGCGCGCCGCCGACGGAGGTATCGGCCGGGGTGATCTCAATCAAATCAAATCGTTTCGGCAAATTCCCGCATTCGCGGAACACGCGCACCGGGCACTCATAGATACAAATGACCGGATCAAGCACATGATGGAACAGATAATCGATGGCCTCATCCTCATCCAGCAAGTTCCGCGAACCGATAAATTCCAGGCAACCCGTCGCCGCCATGAGTCGCCGCGCCTTCGGGCTGACCCGAACCAGGAACACGTCTCCGCCTTGCTCGCGATAATGACTCACCAGATTTTCAAGCATGTGGATGCCGCTGAAATCCACCTGGTTCACCTGATGCATCCGAATAAGCAGGTACCGCTGCTCCGGATGAAGAGTCGCCAGTTCCATAATCTCTTCTTCGATGTGGCTGACTGCTCCGAAGTAGAGATCGCCCTGAATTTCAACGATGCTGAGCTGAGGGCATTGCGGGGCCTCCGGCCGATGCGTGAAGTGCCGAAAACTTTCATCGGGGACGACGATCTGGACGCGGGGTGCGCTCGTACGGATCAGATACAGGACGAATGAGAGGAGGATTCCACTTAACACGGCGAAATCCAGTTCCAAAAAGATCGTGCCCAGAAACGTGACAACCATAATCATGGCGTCGCCCGGCGCGCCCTGAAAGATGCGCCGGATTTCCGTCTGATCGATCGTGTTGTAAGCGGTGATGATGAGCGTTCCGGCCAACGCGCTGATCGGCATATAGTTACCCACCCATCCCACCGTTGACATGGCAATCAGGATGACCAGGCAGGCAACGATGGAAGCGATGCGCGTCCTGGCCCCAGCCCGAAACTTGACCGCCGTTACACTAAACGAACCGGACGTAGGGTAGCCGCTGAACAGGCCGGAGAAGATATTGGCGAACCCCTGGCCGACAAATTCCTGGTTATTATCAAGCCGCTGCCTCGTATGGGCAGCCATCGAGCGGGACACAGCCGTCGTCTGCACCAGTCCAATCGCTGCGACAGCCAATGCCGCCGTGGACAGACGGCCGATGAGTTCAAGATTCAGAAACGGCAAGGCCGCCGGCGGTGGCAGGCCGGCGGGCAATTGGCCGATCACGGCGACGTCGGACGCTTGCTCACCCAGCAGAAAGACGACCGCTGAGGCCGCCGCAATAGCAATAAGCGGGCCGGGCAGGCGGGGATTGAGTCGCCGCAGGAGGATGATGAGCAGCATTGAGCCGATGCCGAGAGCTGCCGTCAGCGGCTGTGCTTCCGGCAAAGCCAATATCGTTTCCCGAATGCCGCCGAGGACATCTCCCTGCGAGGGGGGTAGACCCAGCAATGGGTTGATCTGCCTCAGGGCAATAAGCACCCCAGCTCCGGTCGCGAACCCGACAATGACGGAGTGGGACACAAAGTTGACGATGAACCCCAGTTGCAGAAGCCCCAGGCCTAGTTGAAAAACGCCCACCATGACGGCGAGCAGCCCGGCGGCAACCACATATTCAGGCGAACCGGGTGACGCCAGAAAGGCCAGTGTCGAAAGTGTAAGCAGGGAAAGCGTGTTGGTGGGTCCGGAATGGAGCAGATCCGACGAACCCCACAGCGCAGCGGCAATTCCTCCGGCAATCGCCGTGTAGAGACCCATCTGTGGCGGCAGCCCGGCCAGGAGGGAAAAAGCAATAGCCTGCGGCAAAAGGATGACGCCGACTGTGACGCCGGCAATCAGATCGGGCCGCAGATTGGCGCGATCGTATTCGCGAACCAATTTTATCGGCTGCTGCAAATAGCGCAGGGCGGATAAAGCCACACCCCGCGGCATCCATCTTAAAGTCGCGGTTGTCTGCACGCCATACCCCTATCCCGCGTATCCGGGACCTGCAAGCCGGATCGGGCCGCCGGGTCAATCAGGCGACGCGAGCATTGTAGGAGAATCCGCCGCCGGAGGCAAAGAATGCAAAGGCAGACAAGTCTGCCCGGAAGGTAGATTATTCGATATCCAGTACTTTATAGGGGTATACGTTGATGATGGTTGTCTCTTCATGGCGGGTCGTCACAATCTCGTCCTGCCGATAGACGTGGACGTGACCATGCAAATGATAGCGCGGCTTGAAGAGGCGCAGGAAGCTGAGAAAGACCTTAAATCCTGTGTGCGGCAGGTCGGAGCGATCGTGGATGCCGAACGGCGGCGAGTGTGTCACAAGGACATCGAGCGCGCGCCCGAATCGCTGCCGATTCCACAACAGCCGTGGCGTCATCTGCGCCACAATCATGCGCATCTCGGATTCGGAATACATGTATTCCGCGTGAGCTTTATAGCGCATGGACCCTTGTAATCCAGCCAGGATCAGGCCTTTGCGGGCGACGATCCGGCCATGAATATCCGTGCCGCCGCGGATCTCGCGCCAGATACGACCCTCGGCCGTGTATTGCGGCCCGCCATCGTGATTGCCGCAAACGTACACCAAAGGCGCGTCGAGCGCCGACGTCAGGAAATCGAGGTAATAGAACGGCAAATCGCCACAACCGACGAGCAGATCAATATCGGGGAAAAGGGTCCGCGCTTGTCCACTGTATAGCTTGTCAAGTACGCGGTCGCTGACGGCCAGGATTCTCATGGATCGGGCCACTCGCGGAGACGATTTTCGGCCAGCTTGACCAGAATTGCGTCCTCCAGGTCAACGCCGGTGACGCTTGCCAGTTGCAGGAGGTAGAGCGCCACATCGGCCAACTCTCCGGCCAGCCCATCCATATCGCGCGCATCGTCGCGCCATTGGAAATGTTCCAGGACTTCGGCCGCCTCCAGTGCCAGCGAGATCGCCAGATTGCGGGCTGTCTGCGCCTTTGGAGAATCCACATCATACCAACCTTTGCCCGCGACAAAGGCATGCATGCGCGCTTCCAGTTCTCGTAGTTCCATCTTGGCCACGAATTGTATCCACAAATCAAAACCGCCGGCTACCTTATCCAATAAGGCAGTCGGCGGTTTCAAATATCGCCAGGAGCGCGAAAATTGGGTCGAGGGAACGTTGTGTTCCATTCCCCAGCCCTCTCTCCGCCTAGAGGCGCTCGCCTACGTAGGCGGTCAGGTCGGCCAGGCGGGAAGCGTAACCCCATTCGTTGTCGTACCAGGTCACAACCTTGACGAAGTTGCCGTCGATCACATCGGTCGACAGTGCATCGACCGTGGTGGAGGCAGGATCACCCTTCAAATCCATCGAAACCAGCGGCTCTTCGGTGTAGTTGAGAACCTTGCCCAACCAGCCGGGCGCTTCGGCGGCTTCCTTAAACGCGGCGTTGAGTTCTTCCTTCGTGGTCTGGTGCTCAAGCTCGGCCGTCAGGTCCACCACCGACACCGTCACGGTCGGCACGCGGAAAGCCATGCCGTTGAACTTGCCCTTCAGGTCGGGCAGCACCAGGCCAACGGCCTTGGCCGCACCGGTGGAGGTCGGGATGATGTTGTTGGCCGTGGTGCGGGCGCGGCGCAGGTCCTTGTGGGCCACATCCAGGATGCTCTGGTCGTTGGTCATGGCGTGGATCGTCGTCATCAGGGCGCGCTTGATGCCGAACTTCTCGTGCAGGACCTTGGCAACGGGCGCCAGCGCATTAGTGGTGCAGCTGGCATTGGAGATCACGTTCTGCGTAGCCGGATCATAGGTTTCTTCATTGACACCCAGGACAAACGTGCCGTCGATGTCCTTGCCGCCGGGGGCCGAGATGATGACTTTCTTTGCGCCGGCCGTCAGGTGCGCGCCGGCCGTGGCCTTGTCGCGGAAGCGGCCGGTGCATTCGAGCACGATATCGACGCCCAGCTCGCCCCACGGCAACTTGGCCGGGTCCTTCTCCGCATAGCTCTTCAGCTTCTCGCCGTCGACGTAGATATCGCCGTCGCGCACTTCAACCTCACCCGGGAACTTGCCGTAGGTGGAATCATATTTAAGCAGATGAGCATTGGTCTCTGCCGGCATCAGGTCGTTGATGGCTTCAACATCGATCACGCCCTTGTAGTTCTCGTAGATGGCCTTATATACCTGGCGGCCGATGCGCCCAAAGCCATTAATACCAACCTTAATAGTCATGAAATTTCTCCTTTCGTAGTGAAATGGTAGTTTAGGTGTTAAGCGTGTGGTCTTGTGGGAGTGCGCCCGCAGAAAGCAGAGGCACATTGCGGATCATTATACCCTATCTTCTACCTTACTGAAAGCAGTCACCCGATCTTTGTGACAAATGTCACATCAATCACTATGACAACCGACAATTCATCGGCGATTCATAGCATGAGATCGAGCACAACACGCGCCAGTTTTTTGCTGTCATGGCGCCAGGGCCGGGCTTCGTCTACCAGATCTCGAGCTACCACGCGAACGCCGCCAACCGGACCGAGGGGCACAAACCGGGTGTGGCCGCCTCCCGCATCGGATGGTATGGTGAAATTGTCATTAGCCACAACGACGTCCACAATATCGCCGGGCACGTGCCGTTGAATGGCATTCACGTGATCGGCAACGGAGTAGTCTTCCGTTTCCCCCGGTTGGGTAGCCAGATTGCAGATGTAAACCACTTTTGCCCGGCAATGGCGCAGCGCTTCCGCCAAATCACCGATCAGCAAGTTGGGCAGGATACTTGTGTAGAGGCTGCCGGGGCCGAGAACAATAAGGTCAGCCTGAAAAATGGCGCGGAGCGCGGGCGGGTAGGCGCGCGCCTCGGCCGGATCGAGCCGCACTCGCTCAATCCGGCCGCCGGCCTTGGGAATGGCAGACTCCCCAACAACTTCAATGATTGTCTCCTCCGACAGAGCCACGTCCGCCTTCAGCGTCACGTCTTCCAGCGTAGAGGGCAGCACCTGACCGCGCAGGGCCAACACCCGCTGCGCAGCCAGGAGCGCCTCGTCAAAGCTCCCGGTAATGCCCGTCAGGGCTGCCAGCAGGAGATTGCCGAAGGCATGGCCGCCGAGGCTCCGGTCAGACGAACTTTCCGGGCCATTAGCCCCGACCGGCGCGCCAAACCGGTATTGCAGCACCTGGGTCATCAGCGTCTCGTCGCGCGCCAGGGCAGCCAGGTTATTGCGAAAGTCGCCCGGCGGCAAAAGGCCCAACTCCTTGCGCAGCCGGCCGCTGCTGCCTCCGTCGTCGGCCACCGTCACGATCGCGGTGATATTGCTCGTGTAGGCTGTGAGACCGCGCAATAAGGACGGCATCCCCGTCCCGCCGCCGATGGCGACGATATGCGGCCCGCGGTCGCGCAGGCGATAATCGTACAGGGAATCGACCACGGCCCCCGGCCCGGCGCGCAGCGGCTCGACCAAATTCTTGCCCAACTTGATGACGGCCAGCAGCATCAGCAAACCGCCGGCGAGAAGCGGTAGCAGCACCCGCAACCCGAGTGGCAAGAATTGCAATGTCAGCGCACCAAAGACGCCCGAAGGCGCCCATTCCGCGCGGCCCAGCGCCAGCAAGAGATCGAGCCACCCCACGCTCATGATGGCCGCGCCGAACGCGAGCAGGACCAACCAGCGCTTGATGCCAATGCCGACAGCCAGCCAGCGCCGCCTGATATAAATCGAATCCCGAAACCGATTTGAGCGAGCCATTCAAAGGCAATTATGGCTGACTATCAAAGCTTTTGTTGTCGGATTGGATTCATCACTCATCAAATTTACCTCTGTCTCATCGCCGGAAGCGACCGACCAAGACCGGCGGAAACTCGCTATAGTTGCCGCTCCAGGAAGTCAGTTTATCCGGCCGATTCTCTGGGGGAAACGCGGCTTCCTCCAGGGCATCGAGCACAAATCCATTGCCCAGAAACGGTGCGAGAATGTCTTGAAGAGAGCGATGGAAATACAGATGCGGCTCCGGCTGACCCTTGATCGCGATCCCGCGGGCCGCATACGGGGTCAGATAGCGTGATTGCTTGAGCGAGAACCGGGTCGCTAATTTGACGCCGTCGTCGGCTGTCTCTGTCATAAACGTTGTATGCACCCCATTGAAGCAGGGATGCGTGACGGAAAAGAGAAAGATCCCGCCCGGCCGAAGGAGATGCGCCAACCCCTCGGCTAACGGCTCAATGTCGGCCATATCGAACAGAGCCATGTTACAAATAGCGGCGGCAAATGATCGTTCGCCCAAGGACGCCAGCGCAGCGCGATCGGTGGCGTCGACGACATGACAGTCAACCCGATCGGCTAACCCAGCCTCGATCACACGCGCTCTCGCCAGTTCAACCATGCCGGAAGAAAAGTCGAACGCGACAACTTGCGCGCCCATTTCGGCCAGACGTAACGCATAAAGACCGTTGCCACAGGCGATGTCCAACACCTGCTCACCCGGTTTCAACTGAAGAAGCCGGGCGACGCGCGGCCAGACCAGCAGATTGACAAAGTCATTACCCGCCACCCCCATGTAGTTGTCCCAATAGGCAGCATTGGCTTCCCAGGCTTGCCGCACAACCTCATTATCGCTCCTCAGCCTGTCATCAGTCATACTTCATTCTCCCCGGCCGGCCTGATGTGTATCCCACAACTGCCGCGTGATCTCCATATGGCCGACATGCTGTGCTGCATGTTCCAGCGCGTGCAAGATGGCCCAGGCAACAGTGACCTCCCGATCGGAGTTGGGCACTTTGCGGATGTTGTCCAACTCCGTGAGCGGCAGGCGGGACAACAAAGACTGACTATGCGCAAACACTTCGTTGCTATGAGCTATGAGCGCGGCCGCGCTCACTCCCTCAGTCCTGAACTCCGCTTCTCGCACCCGACCGGATGGATCGCTACCGGCCACATCGCCGACCCAAAAACGGGTCGAACCCAGTGTATGAGTCATCAATACACCGAGCGAATTCATCTCCGGTCCCGGTGACCAATCCAGCGCCTCATCCGGCAAATCAGCAATCGCCTTTTCCATCGCGTGGTGCATCGCTCCCAGGCGCTCTACAATTTCAGCCAATATAATCTCCATGATCTACCTCCTGCAAGCAGCAACCATCGGCCACGCGCCGAGCGGGAAAAGCTGTGCTTTCCCTGACCTGATGGCATTATATCAGCATCGCCGCCGGACCGAACTGAAATGGGCGCGGGGAGTTTGCCTGCCGGTGTCGTCTGCTGTATAAGTCCATGGATCGGCGCATGGCAGCGCGGCGATCTCCTTCGATAACCCGAACGATACCCTTCCTCTTTTTATATGCACCCTTCCCCCAACAGTCGGCAATCGCACAACCGCGCCTACGCTGTCCTGGCATTCAGTCTTATCGGTATGGCATTCTCCGGTATCCTGGTGAGCCTGGCCGGCGCGCCCGGCGCGGTCTCGGCTTTTTACCGAATGTCAATCGCCGCACTCGTTCTGACCATCCCGTTTTTCCGTGGCCTCGGGCAGACAGGTCCTCCCAAGCGCCACGAAACGCTGATCGCCATGCTGGCCGGCCTTTTCTTCGCCGCCGATTTGTTCTTCTGGAACACGGGTATCCTGATCAGCGGAGCCACCAACCCGACACTGATGGGCAACACTGCGCCGATCTGGGTAGGCATCGGGGCGATGATCTTTTTCGGCGAGCGGCCGGGACGCCTGTTCTGGATTGGCCTGATGATCGCCATCGGCGGCGCAGCCGTCATTCTCGGCGTCGATGCGCTCAATGACGTTGGCTTGGGAACGTTCTTTGGCATTCTCTCGGGTATGTTCTATGGCGGCTACTTCCTGGTCGTCCAGCGCAGCCGGCAAAAGTTAAACACCCTGACTTCATTCTGGCTCTCGGCCGTCGGCTCCGCCATGAGCCTGATGCTCATCGCCCGGGTGCTGGGCCAGCCTCTGACCGGTTACTCGACGCTTACTTATGTCTACCTCGTTCTGTTGAGTATCGTCGTTCAGGTCGGCGGGCAATTCGGCGTGGCCTACGCTCTCGGGTATCTACCCGCTTCGATCGTCTCGCCAACGCTGCTCCTGCAGCCGGTGCTGACCGGTATCCTGGCCGTGCCCATCCTCGGAGAGCAACTCACCCCGATTCAGATTTTCGGTGGCGCGACCGTACTCATCGGCGTCTATATCGTCCACCGCAGCCGCGGAGCCACAGCGCCAACTACTGATTAGGCGAACGCAACGCACCAAACAGGAACCGCACAGCAGTTCGACTTTGGCCCCGTTCTTTTCCGGACATATAATGGCGACCACTACTCAAAGCGAGGTCAATCAGAATGGACGACAGGAAAGTAAAAGCACTACTCGACCGCCTGCACATCGACAGCGTGAATCCCGGTGTCTGCACGGGGCCGGATGCCTGGATCGACACCGGAGCCTCAGCCATCACTTCCTATAATCCAACGACAGGCGCGCCGATAGCCCGAGTCATCCCGGCAACACCGGAGGTTTATGATCGAGTTGTGGGTGATGCCGAAGCAGGTTTCGCCACGTGGCGCGAATGGCCCGCGCCACAGCGGGGGCTGCTCGTCCGCGATCTCGGCGTGGTGGTCCGCGAATCGCTGGAGCCGCTCGGCGAGTTGATCGCCCTGGAGATGGGCAAGATTCGCGCCGAGGGCATCGGCGAGGTCCAGGAGATGATCGACATCTGCGACTTCGCCACCGGCCTGTCGCGGCAGCTCTACGGCTTGGCGATGCACTCCGAGCGACCCAGGCACCGGATGTACGAGCAGTGGCACCCGCTCGGCCCTATCGGCGTCATCACCGCGTTCAACTTCCCCATCGCGGTCTGGTCATGGAACGCCACCCTTGCCGCCGTCTGTGGCGACACGGTCATCTGGAAGCCGTCGGAACTGACTCCCCTCACGGCCGTCGCCTTGCAACACGTCGCCAATCGCGTCATGGCCGATCACGGGGTTCAAGGCGTGTTCAACCTGACCGTCGGCGGGCCGGAGATCGGCCGCCTGATCGCCACCGACGCGCGTCTGCCATTGGTCTCCTTCACCGGCTCGACCCAGGTCGGCCGCACAGTGGCCCAGACGGTCGCCGGGCGGCTTGGGCGAACCATCCTCGAACTGGGTGGCAACAATGCCATCATCGTTGCCGCCGACGCCGATCTCGACCTGGCGACGCGCGCCATCGTATTCGGCGCTGTCGGCACGGCCGGCCAACGCTGCACGTCCACCCGGCGCGTTATCATCCATCGTGATGTGGCCGGCGAGCTGGCCGACCGGCTGGTACGCGCCTATCGCCAGGTGCCGGTGGGCGACCCGCTGGCCGAGGGCACGCTGCTTGGGCCGTTGGTCACGGACACGGCCGTCGGACGCATGGCGGCCGCCGTGCGTCAGGCTGTGAGCGAGGGAGGCGAGGTGCTGACCGGTGGCAACGCCCTCCCGGCCGTCGGGCCGCAGTTCGTTGAACCGACTATCATCCGCATGCCCGCCCAGACGGAGATCGTCCGCCGCGAGACATTCGCGCCGATTCTCTACCTGCTGGAGTACGAGACGCTGGACGAAGCGCTCCACTTGCATAACGATGTGCCGCAGGGGCTATCGAGCGCCATTTTCACCGACAGTCTGCGAACGGCCGAGGCTTTCCTGGCGGCTATGGGGTCCGACTGCGGCATCGCTAACGTCAACATCGGTACGTCGGGCGCGGAGATTGGCGGCGCGTTCGGCGGCGAGAAAGAGACCGGCGGCGGCCGCGAATCCGGCTCCGATGCCTGGAAAGGGTACATGCGTCGCCAGACCAACACCATCAACTGGTCGAAGGAGTTGCCGCTGGCCCAGGGAATCCGCTTCGAGAGTTGAGTGAAGGAAAACCCCCATGAGACGAATGCTTCAACTTGTGGCGATCGTGGTGCTGCCGGTATTGTTTGCCTGTCGCTCCGGTCTCTCAGCCGCGCCCACCGGCGAACCGGCAACCGTGACCGCGCCGGCAGACAATGCCTCGTCGGGTGAGAGCACGCCGACACACGAACCATCTCCCGCGGCCGCCATGGCCGGTTTGCCCTGCCCGCTCTTCCCGAGCGATAACATCTGGAACGCGCCCATCGATCACCTGCCGGTGCATCCTCTGTCCGATGCCTACATCGACACCATCGGCCGCAGTGAGACCTTCCATCCCGACTTCGGCTCCGGCATCTGGCCGCCCGAAGACGGCGGGCCGATTGGTATCCCCTACGTCATCGTCCCCGAGGACCAGCCAAAGGTACCCATCGACTTCTACTATCCCGAAGATAGCGACCCCGGTCCTTACCCCATCCCACCCGACGCGCCCATCGAAGGCGGCCCGGATAGCGAGGGCGACCGCCATATTCTCATCGTGCAGGAAGGAACGTGCCTGCTCTACGAGATCTTCGACGCCCATCCACGACCCGATGGCGGCTGGGATGCGGGATCGGGAGCGATCTTCGACTTGCGGTCGAACGCGCTGCGGCCCGCCGGCTGGACGTCGGCCGACGCCGCGGGTTTGCCCATCCTGCCTGGTCTCGTGCGCTACGACGAGGTGGCTGCCGGGGAGATTACCCATGCATTGCGGTTCACCGCGCCGGAAACGCAACGCGCCTTCGTCTGGCCTGCCCGCCATTTCGCGTCAGACCTGACCGATGTGCGCTACCCGCCGATGGGACAGCGCTTCCGGCTGCGCGCCGACTACGACCTGAGCAACTTCGACCCGCAGATTCAGATCATCCTGCGGGCCATGCAGCGCTACGGCATCATCCTGGCCGACAACGGCTCTCCCTGGTACGTTTCCGGCGCGCCGGACGAGCGCTGGGATAACGACCTGCTCCACCAACTGGACCGTCTGACCGGGGACGACTTCGAGGCGGTCGACGTGTCGGCGCTGATGATTGATCCCGATTCGGCGCAGGCGGCCGAGCTGGATGAGGCTCTCTTCCTGCCTGCGGTTGTACAACTGAGGGGCGGGAATTAGCGAGCGGCAATCGTTTCCTCATGCCGCTCGCTCGCTCCCTTCGCGGCCCATCACCGGATAACCGGCAAATACGTCTCATATCCCGGCCGCGGTGTGGCCGTGGCAACGGACGTACTCGTCGGTGAGGCGGTTGCCGTGGCGGTTGCCGTAGCCGTTGGTGTGTTGGTCGGCGTCGCTGTGGGGGTCGGTGTCAATGTTTCGGTTGGCGTCGCCGTGGGTGTATCCGTGGGGGTGGCGGTTGGGGTATCCGTCGGCGTCGGTGATGGCGTCTCGGTTGGGGTTTCCGTGGGCGTCTGGGTCGGCGTGGCCGTAGGCGGTTCGGGGCTGCGTTCGGCAGCATCCAGCGTATAGCTGAGCGGCTTGTAGGCGTTGTTGATTGCCGCCGCCACCCCTTCAAACGACGTCTCATCCACCAGACCAAACGTCATCTCGGCCGGCAGCCCGGTCAAAAAGCGGCTATTGGCCGAGCGACCAAAGCCCAGGATGGTCATCTTCCCATTTTCGTCGGGCGTATAGGAATCGACGATCTCGTCTTGCTGGTGATGGACAACGTAGAGAGAGCGATCGAGCGACGGATCGGTGAAGTAGACCCACTCCTCGCCGG
>JACDJA010001634.1_pt1 | contig 18215 bp, 14 predicted proteins | sample 7449241 | NCBI WGS metagenome assembly JACDJA01 (sample SAMN14253289, study PRJNA609438) | sludge metagenome | isolation source: initial anaerobic sludge | collected 2018-12-20 | reverse complement strand
TCGGTCAGGCTGAAGCTGAAGGCGATGAAGAGCAGGATGTTGGCCGCCGCGGCCTCAATGCGCCGGGTGTAGTCGCGCAGAAAGAACGTGAACCAGGAGATTAACATGATGAGCAGGATGGGCACGAATATCTGGAGTACGTAGTATTCCTGGTGGCGCGGCGCGCTGAAACTGAGGGTGAAGCGCGATACGGGATTGTCCGCCACGCGGCCCGCGGCCGATTCGGTCTCCGTGGTGAAGTCGGAGATGATGAACTCGTCCTCGCCGTGGTCCGGATTTATGGCGCTATAACCGGGCAGATCAGTCATCACATAGGTATCGGCCGGGAAAAGCTGATCCACGTAGATGGGGAAGATCTGGGTATCGAACGGGAATTGGCGGAAGTCGAAGTCGGCCTGGTAGGTGACGGTGAAGGTCTCGCCGTAACGAGCGCGGCCGTCGGGCCAAATGACCGCCGCCCGGCTCTGTACCCAGCGATTCCCCTGCTGGTTGAAGAAGACGAAGTCCGGCCAGCGGCTCTGTGTGTCGGCCAGAAAGCGGTCAAACTCCTTCTCGGTGTAGACTTTCATTGCGCAGTTGCATTCATCGGGGCTGAAGGCCAGCGTCGGATCGATCCAGTCCATGCGGATGCTGCCCAACACGGTGAAATCCTCGCCCTGTGAATCGACGTCGCTGATCCGCTCGATGCGGATGCCGATCTGCACTTCGATGGGTTTCTTCAGTACGGTAATATCCGTCGTCTCTGCCTGGCCGGTCAGGACTTGCGGCGCGTTCAAGCCAACCAAGGCTCGAAAGTCGCCCGTGGTTGGCGTTCCATCCGCCCCGTCGGCGGCCAGGATGTCGAGCGTATACCCGGCGGCCTCCTCCTCGAAAGTATATTCCAGCGTAGCCCGCTCTATTTGACCGTCTATATTGCCGGCCTGGAGCGGCTTGCCGCCGAAATCACGCAAGATCACTGCCGGGATTAGATTGCCGGACACAGGTTCGACGGAGACGTAGAGCGTCTCGCCGGCTTCGACGACGGCCAATTGCAAGGTCGTCACCGGGTTCTCGGCGGTCAGGGTTCCGGTCGTCTCATCCACCACTGGAGTAAGGTTGTTTGCCGTCTGTTCGTCTTCCACAAACGGCTCACCGACCGATTCCGTCATCTCCGGCGCGTTGAGGCCGACCAGCAACTCGTAATCGCCTGAGGTGGCCCGCCCCAGAACCGAGAGAGAAGCCGCAGCAATCAGGCGGTAATCGCCGGCGGCGGGGACGACGAATTCCAGCCTGGCGTCGTACCCCTCTCCACCGTCGTCGTTCCAGGCCAGGAAGGTGCGCTCGCGCAGATCTCCCAGATCAAGGGCGACGTTCTCGCTCTCGGCCATGAGGCGCTGGATTTCGGCCCGGTAGGTCGCTTCGACCTCGGCCGGAGGCAAGGCCGTATCCACGATGCCCACTATTGGGTCCAGGTCACCGGACGTAGCCCGCATCAGCACTGTGAGGCGGTCACCCGTCTGTAGATTTGGGATAAGGTAGATGTCTATCTCTTGCGGTTCCAGACGTCCACTGATTTTCTGCACAAGACCTGTCCGGTCCTGCGCGGCAACAGGGCCGGGTATCAGGACAAGTACGATGGCGATCATCAACAAGCATAACAGGGTTAGCCACGCGCGGGGCGACAGGGTTGTATGCATCTTATGCGTACTCCGAATGATGATTCATGGGCTTTCGTTCGCCCGCATTATAGTAGCTATTGGGCCGTTATAGAAAGCATCTCTTTGGTGGGGATTGAATTACACCCCAACTACACCTTTTCGATGCTATTGCCGCTGGTCGACGTCGTTTACCATTAGGGTTGGTTTTCTGTCTTGTTGTGTCCGCCGGACGAATCGGCGGGATTTTCCAATCGTATTACCTCGATTATTGAATTAATCAAAGTCTCAAGGAGAAATGATATGGGATTCGGAAGAAGGCAAGAAAGACGCGAAGAGCGCCGGGAAGAACGCGGGCCGGGCGGCCCACCGGCCGCCGGCGGCGGCGATCACCGTTACCGGATGCGCCAGAATATCCTGTCCATCGGTGATGATTTCTGGATCGAGAACGGCCGCGGTGAAAAGGTATACAAGATCGACGGCAAGGCCCTGCGGGTTCGCCAAACGCTGATCTTTGAGGACCGCCAGGGCAACGAGCTTCTGAAAATCCAGGAGCGCATGTTGCGTGTCAAGGACAGCATGGAGATCGAAGATGCGCGAGGCCAGAAGGTGGCCATGGTCAAGAAGGCGCTCATCACTCCCCTGCGCGAGCGCTGGTCGGTCGATATCCCCGGCGCGAACGATCTGGAGGTGCAGGGGAACATCCTCGACCACGAGTACCACATCGGGCACGTGGCTGAGGTATCCAAGAAGTGGTTCCGTATCGCCGACAGTTACGGAATCGACATCGCACCCGGGCAGAACGACGCCCTAATCCTGGCTGTCGCCGTCGTTATCGACATGATGGGGCATTCGGGACGGTAAATCGTAACCACCGCGACGGGCCTCATAGCGTCCCGGAGCATGGCGCGCCGGGACATCGTGAGGCGCAATTCATGGCGGAGATCGTGCGTTTCATCCGGCAGGGTAGCGCTTTGGATAGGCGGGGTGGAGACTAAAACGTAGATTAGGATAGAACAGACGGGAGGTTATCATGTGTTGTTTTCTGACGTTGTTCGTTGTACTGGGGCCGCGCGTCGCCGGAATCTTCTGGTGGATCGCTCAACCGGCTCGCTGGGTAGGCGCGGTGGGCGCCTTTGATACGTGGATTTGGCCGGTGCTGGGGCTGGTCTTCCTGCCCTTCGCGACGCTGATGTATGTGGCCGTGGCCCCCGGCGGCATCACCAGTTGGGATTGGCTATGGATGGGGCTGGCCGTGTTCGCCGACATCGCCTCCTATGCCGGTGGTGGCTACGGCAACCGCAATCGCATGCCTGGATATTCAAACTCCAAGATGTAGGGGAACGGATACAAATACGTATTGCGTTTTGAGATCGTCAAAAAAGGCGCACCGCGGTTCTGCGGTGCGCCTTTTTGTTTTAAGAAAGAGAAGTGGCGTCGTGCTTCAGGGGAGAAGGAAGGAGGGACAAAATCGTTTCACGACGCCACTTGCAAGGAGGGAAGTCCGTCAAACATTAATATACGGCTCCTAGCTTACAATCAACATTAAGGGCCAAAATGAATTTTCAATCCGGTCACATTTCGTTTGGGGTTGCATTGTGGTCAAGGTATAGTCCTGCTTATGGATCAGTTGCCGGGTGGGTTTTCGGTTGCCGGGGGGGCAGACTCGCCTGATGCCACCTCGCGCGTCGGCGTCCTGATTGCGCTTGCTGCCGCGCTGGCAATCATCGGCGTTTTCATCCTGGGAAAGGCAGGGCTGTGCGAGAGCGTGGACCTCTGTGCGCCGGCGCCGGCCGTCGATATCGACCAGGGGCGGCTGGACACGGCGCTCCCCGCTCCGCAGAACGGGTTGCGCATCGAGCAATCATTTGTCCCCCGCCGCGACGGGCTGAGCGAAGTCGAACTCCTGCTCGTTCGCTATGGGGGCGAGATGGCGGCCGGGGAAGACACGGGGCGGTTCTCGCTGGAGTTGATCGATGACGCCGGCGGCCGCGTGGCCGAGGAGATCATACCCACCGCCGGCCTCAGTCACAATCAAACGTACACCCTGCGCTTCTTGCCCCAGGCGAATTCGGCCGGCCGCCGCTATACCCTGCGGCTGTCGGGCAACGACACCAATCACATCTCGGTCTGGGGTTACTCGCTCGACGTTTATGACGCGGGCGAGTTGCGCCTGCCGGCCGGCGGGCCGGACGTTGCTGCGCCGGAAACGGCCGCTCGCGAGTTGCGCTTTGTGACCCGCTACGCGCTGACCGCGAGTGACGCCATCCGGGCCGCGGCCGCTCCCCTGCCTCAGGGGTGGCTTTTGCCCGCGCTGCTGCTGTTTTTGCCGTTGCCCGGCGTGTTGCTGTTGTTGTGGGTTCGGCCCCGCGGTTGGGACGGCGCTGCCTGGCTGGGCGCGGCGCTGTCGCTGGGCGTGGCGGCGTGGCCCATTCTATGGCAATGGGTTTCGCTGTTGGGCGGGCGCTGGTCGGGGCCAGTGCTTTGGGGCGTTGTTGGTGTCGGGTGGGCGGTCGCTGCGGCCGTCGGATGGCGGCGGGCACGGGCCGACCGCCGACCGCCGACGAATGACCGGCAATTCCTTATAGGCCGTTCGCGGTCGGCCCTCGTCACCTATGCCCTTCTCGCGGCTCTGATCCTGATCATCCTCGCTTCCCGATTCGTTGCCGTTCGCGATCAGGCCTTTCCGCCGTGGGTCGATTCCAGCCGTCATGCGCTCATCACGGCCGTCATGAGCGCGAGCGGCCGTGTTCCCACCGATTACGAACCGTATCTGCCGGTCGCTCACTTTCCCTATCACTTTGGCTTCCATACCCTTTCAACAAGCCTGCTCCTGATGACCGGTCAGCCCATGCCCGATTTGCTGCTCTTCGTCATGCAGATGCTGGGTGGCCTGTTGCCGTTGGCGGTCTACGCGGCCGGATGGATGGTGACGCGGCGGCGGGGCGTGGGATTGTTGGCGGCGTTTCTGGTGGCCTTGCCTTTCTTTTTCCCCGGCTATTACGCAACGTGGGGGCGGATGACCCAGCTGGCGGCGATGGTGGTCATGCCCGTGTTGCTGGCCCTCACGTGGCGACTGGGGCGAGGGTGGCCGCGCGTTTGGCCGCTTGTGGGCGTGCTGGCCGCCGGGTTGTTCCTGATTCATTTCCGCGTCTTTCTTTTCTATTTGCCCTTCGCCGGGCTGGCGGCCGTGTCGCATCTGGTGGGCCACAGGCGCGCGCGAGGCATGGTCAAGGCCGCCGGGCTGGGGTTGGGGCTGGCGCTGCCGCAGGCAGTGGCCCTGTGGCGAACAACCAACCCGCAAGCCGCCTTTGGCCAATCCCTGCCCGGCTACAACGACTTCCCGATCGGCTACCTCACCACCGGGTGGGAGCGGGTCTATCTGGTCGCGGGCGGCGTGGCCGTGGCCGGGGTCGTTCTGGGAACCGTCCTGCGCCGGCGTTGGGCCGCTTTTCCGTTGCTGCTGGTGGCGTGGGTGGGGGTGTTGTTTGCGCTGCTGGCCGGTGAGCGGTTGGGATTGCCGGAGACTCTGGTCGTTAATCTGAATAGCATGTACATCACGCTCTTCCTGCCGCTGGCGTTGCTGCTCGCCATCATGACCGTGCGACTGTGGGGCGAGATTGGCCGGCGCGTGCCCGGCTCGTGGCGGCCTGTGCCGGCCGTTGCGGCGGGGGTTGCCCTCGGCCTGCTGCTGCTGTTCGGATGGCGACAACAGGTCAACATCCTCAATCGTCAGACGATTCTGGCGATGCCGGAAGATGTGCCCGCCCTGGCCTGGGCGGCGGCGAATCTGCCGCCGGATGCGCGCGTCGCGGTTAGCGCCTGGCAATGGCTGGGGGTCACGTGGGCCGCGGCCGACGGGGGGGCCTGGCTTGTGCCTCTGACCGGTCTGGAAGCCACCACGCCGCCGATCGACCATATATACAATCCCCAACTCTTTGCCGAGGTGCGGGCGTTCAATGAGGCAGCGTCGGCCGTTGAGGATTGGAGCGATCCCGCGTCGGCCGCGTGGCTGGCGGACGAGGGCGTTTCCTACGTCTTCGTTGGGCAGCATGGCGGTTATTTCGATCCGGCGGAGTTGAGTCGCAACCCGCGGCTGGAGTTGCTATATCGGCAAAACGGCGCGTTCATTTTTGCCGTTCGCTGAGCCGGCGGAGGCGCGCCGGGTTGCCGGTTGCGTCGTTAACCGTGGTTAAAACAAGGTTTGACAATGGCGTATACTGCGCTAGAATCGACATTGACTATCGGTTGCTTACGGATGCATTAGACCATTCAAGGAGAATGTAATGGCTTTTGAATTACCTCCGCTGCCTTATGCGGAAGACGCTTTGGAACCCTACATCGATGCCCGCACCATGGGCATTCACCACGATAAACACCACGCAGCCTATACCAACAATCTGAATGCAGCCCTCGAGGGTCACGCCGACCTGGCCGGCAAGAGCATCGAGGCGCTTCTCGGCAACCTGGACGCCGTTCCGGAATCCATTCGCACGGCCGTGCGCAACAACGGCGGCGGATTTGCCAACCACAATCTGTTCTGGGAAATTATGGGCCCGAACGGCGGCGGTGAACCCTCCGGCGATCTGGCCGCGGCCATCGACAGCGCCTTCGGCAGTTTCTCGGCCTTCAAGGAGCAGTTCGCCAAGGCGGGAGCCACACGATTCGGCTCCGGTTGGGCCTGGCTCTACGTGGGCAAGAACGGCGCGCTGGCCGTCGGCTCCTCGCCCAACCAGGACACCCCGCTGATGGAGGGCAACACGCCTGTTCTCGGCCTGGACGTCTGGGAACATGCCTACTATTTGAACTATCAGAACCGCCGGCCGGATTACATCTCCGCCTGGTGGAATGTCGTGAATTGGGATGCCGTCGCGGCCAAATATGCGGCCGCGCGTAAATAATTATTGACCCGCACCGGATTGCCTTATGGCCCGGTCGGAAAGGTTTACAAGGAGAGAGTAAATGACCCATATCATCACCCGACTGTGCCTTCGTGACACGGCCTGCGTCGAGGTATGTCCGGTCGAATGTATGGTTTTGGGCAAGCCCGAAGAGACTTGGCCCTTGCTCTACATCGATCCCGACACCTGCATCGACTGTGGCGCGTGCGTTCCGGAGTGCCCATACGAGGCTATTTTCCCCGAAGAAGAAGTTCCGTTTGATTACACGGCTCCGGCAGGGGTCTGGATTGGCGGCACGAAAGAGGACCTCCCGGATGGCGTTCCGTTTGAGGGCGAGATCGACGGCCACCACGTCAAGCTGCTCAATGCGAAGCAACTGGCCGGCGGCGAGGTGATCGACCTGACCGAGGACATCCCCGCCAACTACGCGTTCTTTTCCGAGGGTCCGGGCTACGACGCGCTGAATATGTAAGGGGCTTTTCGGCCCGACTATAAGCCCGGATTAGCCGGCTTATTTTCAAGACAAGAACCTGAACCGAATTAACTGACCAGAAACCTCCGGTTAGTTAATTCGGTTTTTTGTTTGTTGGAGGAACACCATGACGGAAGAATTTCGCATCGAGAAGGATTCGCTGGGTGAGGTGCGCGTTCCCTCGGGCGCGTATTGGGGCGCGCAAACACAGCGGGCCATCCACAACTTTCCCATCACCGGCCTGCGGCCCTACCCTGCATTCGTGTGGTCCATGACGCTGATCAAGCGCGCCGCGGCCGAGGTGAACGACGACCTGGGCCTGTTTGCCGACAAGGAGGCGGGCGGCCGGACGATCGCGGGCAGCGAGATTGCCCGGGCGATCAGGCAGGCGGGCGACGAGATCTTGGGCGGCAAGTTTGCCGATCAGTTTGTCGTCGATCCCATTCAGGCCGGCGCGGGCACCAGCCACAACATGAACATTAACGAGGTCATGGCCAATCGGGCCAACGAGCTTCTCGGCTTTGGCCTGGCCGACAAGGGCAAGCCCGTCAACCCGAACGACCACGTCAACATGGCTCAGTCGACAAACGACACCATCCCCACAGCCATCCGGCTGGGCGCGCTGTGGCGGCTGGATGAGCTGCTGGGGACACTGGAGCGGCTGGCCGGTGAACTGCGCAAGAAGGCGCGCGAGTTTGACGGCATCGTCAAGAGCGGGCGCACCCATCTGCAAGACGCCGTGCCTGTTCGGCTGGGACAGGAGTTCGGAGCCTATGCGCGGGCCATGGAGCGCGACGCGGAGAAGATACGCGAATCGGCGATGGGATTGCGTCGCCTGGGTATCGGCGGCACGGCCACCGGGACGGGCCTCAACGCCCACCCCGAATATCACCGCCGCATGGTGGACGTGCTTGGCCGCTTGAGCGGGCTGGAGTTGTTTGAGAGCGACGATCTGTTCGAATCGATGCAGAGCATGGCCGACGCGGTCCATTTCAGTGGCGCGCTACGCACGCTGGCCCAGGACCTGACGCGTATCGCCAATGATTTCCGGCTGCTGGCCTCCGGGCCAACCACCGGTCTGGATGAGATTCGCCTGCCCCCTGTGCAACCCGGGTCGTCGATTATGCCGGGTAAGGTGAATCCGGTGCTGGCCGAGATGTTGAACATGGCGATGTTCCAGGTGATGGGCAACGACCTGACGGTCATGCTCGCCGGTCAGGCGGGGCAACTGGAACTGAACGTGATGATGCCGATCATTGCTTTCAATCTGTTCCAGAGCATGGATGTCATCATCAACGCCGTGAACTCGTTCATTGATAACTGCGTCGTGGGTATCACGGCCAACGCCGAGAAGGCCACCGGCTGGCTGGCGAAGAACGCCATTCTGGTGACGGCGCTTAACCCGGTCATCGGCTACCAGAGAGGCGCCGAAGTGGCCAAGGAAGCGCTGGCGACCAACCGCACCGTGCGCGAGGTAGTGATCGAGAAGGGCTATATCACCCCTGAAGAAGCCGATCGCTTGCTGGATGTGAGTTCGCTGACCGAGGGCGGTATTCAGGGCGTGGCCGCCGGCGGATAGCATCGAGACGTCGCCGGAAAGGTTATAGCAAGGTAAATTGAGACTTTTTGACGGTGGACATACGTTTGGAATTGTCTTAACATCAAGGGTGTTGCTTGACGGGAACGCTTTCCCGAACAACTTATATCCCGGATACTCTGAAAGGAGATGAGAACAATGCCAAAGAAGCTGATTGTTTTGTTTATCGTGTTGACGGTGGCCCTGTTGATGGTCGCCTGTGGCGGTGGCGGTGGTGGCGGCGAGACGGCCGCGCCCGAGCCGGTCACGCTGGCTTTCGCCGGATTCGATGAATTCCGCTATGACCCCGAGTCGGCGTCTGTGCCCACCGGGGCGCAGGTGACGGTCAACTTCACGAACAGCGGCGTGCTGGAACATGACTGGCTGCTTGTGAACGAGGGTGTGGACCCGGGCGCTGTGACGGCCGATGCCGCCGTCGTGCCCGCGGCCCATTCCGGCGTCATCGCCGGAGGCGAGACCAAGAGTTTTTCGTTCGCGGCTCCGGCTGCGGGGACCTATCAGATCGTCTGTACGGTTCCCGGCCACGCGGCGGCCGGCATGGTCGGCACCCTCACGGTTACTGAGTAACCCATCTGTTTGATCCACCGACGACAACGGGCCGCTCCTGGAGCGGCCCGTTTGCATTCGACGGCCCGGGTCGCTACTATGGCTCGCGATTATCGATGGACACATTACGCTTGCCGTTGACCCTGTATGAAGAAATGCTCGCGCAGGTGCGCGCGGGCTATCCCGAAGAGGCGTGTGGCCTGATCGGCGGGCGTTTCGGGCGCGCCGAGCGGCTCTACCCGGTCGAGAACATCCTGCACAGCCCTGTGGCCTACGAAATGGAGCCGCTGCAACAGGTGCGGGCGATGCTGGCGATGGAGGCCGAGAGGCTGGATTTGCTGGCCATCTATCATTCACATCCCGAAGGTCCCGCGCGGCCGTCGTCGACCGACATCGCGCAGGCTTACTACCCGGAGCAGGCGCAGCTAATCATCTCATTGACCGATCGGGCGCGGCCCTCCATGCGGGCCTTCATGATCGTGGATGGCGACGTGCGCGAGATTGCGTGTGTCCTGGAAGAGGCAGATGGGCTGCCGATGGGCGCTGTCCCTCCGGTGGGCTGAGATGTGTTTGGGGCGCGCCGGTCGCCTGCCCCGTGCAACCAACCGGCCGGTTGCGTGTTCTATTAGTGAATCTGATACCCGATTCGGGAGCTATTAAACGATGCAGATACTTTATTTTGTCCTGGCCGGGGCGATTGGTTATCTTTGCGGCTCTATCCCGTTTGGTTATATCTATGTGCGCCTGTTCAAGGGTGAGGACCTGCGTACCATCGGCAGCGGCCGCACCGGTGGCACCAATTCATTCCGCGCCGCCGGTTTGGGCGTAGGCGTCCTGACGTCGCTCAGCGACGTCCTCAAGGGCGCGGCGGCGGTATGGCTAAGCACCTGGCTGCTGGGCAGCGCGATCGGGCCGCAGGCGCTGCCCTGGCTCCAGGCGACGGCCGGCGTCATGTCGGTTGTGGGCCATAACTGGTCGATATTCCTCAAATTCGGCGGCGGGGCGGGCACAGGGCCGAACGTCGGCTGGTCGGCGGCCATTTGGCCATGGATCTTCCCCATCGCCTTTTTAGTCATGGGCGGCATGTTGTACTTTGTGGGCATGGCCTCGGTGGCGTCTCTCAGCATGGCCGCGGTGACGATCATCGTATTTACAGTCCGTTATCTGATGGGCATTGACGCGACGCTTGCCTATGTGGCGGGTAGTGTAGTTGCCGGCCTGGTGGTCACATGGGCGTTACGGCCGAACATTCGGCGCGTCCTCAACGGCACGGAGCGGCTTGTGGGGCGACGGGCAAAACGGCGTGAGCAGAACCGGTAGGTCGGTAAAACAGTCCCCCTGAATACTGCCCTACTGATCCAACGCCTTCGTCAACCATTCGTAATGCATCATCCCCAGCGCGTCGACGCGCACGCCGCCGATTGTCGGCAGGGAGACGGCGCGGCGTGGCTCCTGGGTCAGCGGCAGAGTCGGCAATTCCTCGGCCCAGAGCGTCTGAATGCGGCTATATAGCTCCAGCCGCGGCCCTTCCTCGATCTCGGCTCGCGCCTCGGCCACCAGGTCGGTCATCTTATCGCTCTCATAATTGGAACAAAAGATACTGTCGGTGGCGGTGACGAAGAAATCCGTCCAGCTGGTCGCGTCGAGGTAGGTGGTCGGCTGCCCGGGCGAAGGCCAGCCGAGCAGGTACGCCGGAAAGCCGCATTGCGAGATTTGCAGACGAAACTCATCCCAACCCGCGCCGGCCAACTCTACCTGGAAGATTCCCGTCTCTTCCAGTTGCGCCTTGATGGCTGTGGCGTAGGCTTCTTCGTTGGGGCTATAGCGGCCGTCATTGACGTACCAGAGCGTGATGGGCAGCTTCATGTCTTCGCTATACCCCTCGGCTCTCAACAGAACGCGAGCTTGATCGAGATTGCGCGCGGGCAGGGTGGGCGTGTGGCCGGGGATGTCGTCGGGCACGGGACTGAGCAGCGGCAATCGCGCGCCATTGAAAACGGCCGCCAACGCCTCGTGATCGATGGACAGGGCGGCCGCCTGGCGCACGCGCTCGCTATCCCACGGCTCGGTGGACTGCTCGAAGATGATATAGCTCTTGAATGTGGACGGGCCGACCCAGCCTATGTAGTCGGGGTTGCCGTTGCTGTCAGCGTCCATCGCGGTCAGCTCGGTGAAGTCCTGGAACGGCAGACCCGTCCAGGCGAGATCGACCGAGCGAAATTCCGAAAGGGAGCGGCGCATCGACGCGGCATCGCCGAAGAAGCGAAGCGTGATGTTCTCGAAGGCGGGTTTCGGCTCGCCGGGCCAGTTGGGATTGGCCTGCAAACGCATGCGATCGTTCAGCGCCCAACTGACAATGGTATAGGGGCCGATGGCGCCGCACGTGCTGCCGGGGTCGCCCGCTTCGGCGTAGCACTCGCTGCTGATGGGGAAAAAGGGCGGCGAGGCCAGAATCGCCGGAAAGTATCCCGTCGGCTCCTGCAGGATGATTTTGACCGTCAACGGGTCCATTACCTGCACTGCGTCCTCATCGGCGAAGTTGTCGTCGTTGGCGTCCTTCAGATAGGTATTGACGAGGAAATTGCCCAGCCCGGCGGCGCGATTGAGCGACCATTTCACGTCGTCGGCGGTGAATTCGGAGCCGTCGGGGAAGCGCAACCCCTCGCGCAGGGAGATGGTATATTCCAGCTTGTTTTCGGAGACTGACGGCAGCGCCGAAGCCAACAGCGGCTCCAGCACGTTGTCGGGGTTGAAGCGATAGAGACCGCTCATCGTATTGGTCTTGATCTCCCAGCCGATGAAGTCGGTCGCCAGCGAGGCCGGGTCCATGTCGGAGAAAGTGCCCGCCACGCCAATGAATAGTTCCGTGGTGGGCGTGCCCACGCGCGACTCGCCGGGATCGACGGCCGCCGCGGGGTCGGCCTCGGAGATCAGCCAGGTGACGGTCAACTCATCAATGATGCCCTCCGCACGCAGCGCTTCGAGTGCGCCGTTGAGCGTGTCCAGGAGTTCGCTGTCGTCGGCAGCCACAGCGATGCCGTAGGCGCGCTGGTCGAGCCAGGCGTCGCGCCCGTCGCCCCCGGCGATGCGCATCTGTTCAGGAAAATGGGCGACGAAGTAATCCGCCGCGTAGCTATCGAGAATAATGACGTCTACTACCTCGTCGATAAGCGCCTGAACAAGTTGTGACGGCTTGTCGTAGTCGGCGAAGAGATCAGTTTCGGCGATGCCCAGCGCCTGGGCAGCATCCTGGCCGGCGCTGTCGGCCAGGACGCCAACGGCCGTGCCGGGATGGATGTCGGCCGCGCCCTGGACCTCCTGCTCGTCGACGAGCGTGACGAGCACCTGTCCGACCTCCAGGTAGGGCTGCGTAAAGGCGATGCCCGCGGGCGGCGTTTCGGGTATCAGCAGCGCCGACATCACCGCGTCGAAATCGCGCGTGGAACCGGCGGCGATGCTATTGAGAACCCCGTCGCTTGGGGTGACTACGAATTCATAATCAAGGCCGGTGCGGGAAGCGATGCGCTCGATGACGGCGTTGTTGAAGCCGACTACATTGCCGAAGGGATCGAAGTCGGAGAAGGGCGGCAGCGGCGCGTCGGTAGCGATCACGAGCAAATCGCCCGCGGCGTCCACCGGCAAGTCGGCGGTGGGGGCGGCGGCAAGCGTAGGCGCGGGGGTGGGTTCGTCGACCGGCGGCTCGGTCGTGCCGCCGCACGCCACCAGCAGCGCCAGCAGCACAGGAATAACTAATTTCAGAGAGGACATAGCCAGGGAAGTGTATCCCCGGACGGCGCGGATGGCGCGGATTTTTAGCGCTTTCTTTGTATCCGTTTAATCGGCGCGCTTCCGGATGATCTCCTAGATCACGTTATACTCTCGAATGAGTCGCCCATCGCCGAAGCGCTCCCAGGCGAGTTCGGAGATGTCGAGCGTGTGGGCATGACCGTCGAGGATGATCTCGCTCACCAGCAGCCCGGCGATTGGCCCGTGCATGAAGCCGTGGCCGGAGAAGCCGGCGACGACAACGAAGTTCTCCAGACCCGGCACGCTACCGATGATGGGGTGGGCGTCGGGCGTCACTTCATAGAGGCCTGCCCAGTGGGCTTGCAGCCGGGCGTTGGCCAGCAGCGGCAGCCGTTCGACGGCCGCCTCCAGATGGGTCAACTCCCACTCGTCGTCGACGCTTTCGTCGAAGCCGGGGGGCTGGTTGGGGTTCGACATGCCGGTCAGCAAACCCTCTCCCTCGCGGTGGAAATAGAGGCTGCGAGCGAAATCGATGACGAACGGGAAATCGGGCGGCAGGTCGGGGAGGGGGCCGGTTGTCAGCATCTGTCGGCGCACGGGCTTGATAGGCAAGGGCACGCCGGCCATGTCGCCGATGAGCGCCGCCCACGGGCCGGCGGCGTTGACCACCGTCTCGCAGGCGACGCGACCGAGGGGTGTTGTGACGGCCACGACGCGGCCGTTCTCGACCTCGATGCCGGTCACCGGCGCGTCGTTGAACGCCCGCACGCCCAGCCGCCGCCCCGCGCCGATATACCCGGCTACGACCCCGTTGGGGTCGGCCAGACCGTCGCCGCGGTTATAGGTGGCGGCGAGCACGTCGTCGGCCGCCAGTTGGGGCACGCGCCGCCGCACCTCGTCGCCGGTCAGCCACTCGGTGGGCACGCCGAGGCTGTGTTGCAGCGCCAGATTACGCTGGAATTCGGCCACGTTCTCCTCGGTCGTCGCCAGCAGCATGTAGCCGGGATAGCGCAGATCGATGGGCTGGCCGGTTTCTTCCTCGAAGCGGGCCAGCATGGGCAAGCTGAGCAGCGACAGGCGCACGTTGACGGCCGTGCTGAACTGATAGCGGATGCCGCCGGCGCACTTGCCGGTAGCGCCCTGGCCGAAGAAAGGCTGACTCTCCAGGAGAACGACGTCGCGGACGCCACGCAGCGCCAGATGGTAGGCTGTGGACGCTCCCATGACGCCGCCGCCGATGACAACGACCTGGGCAGATGAGGGGAAAGTACTCATAGTTCAACTGATGCGCCCAGCCCCAGCGCCGGGCCGTTGCGCAAGATGATTTGGGCCGCCATTGCGTCCTGGACCGACACGCCCACAGATTTGAAGAAGGTGATCTGATCGGCGTTTGTCCGGCCCGGCTTTTGGCCGGCGATGACTTCGCCCAGTTCCGTGCTGATGTGGTCGAGGTCGATTTCACCCGCCTTGAGCGGGATGATGAGATCGCCCGCCTCGGCCAGCGCCGCCTCGACGGAATCGACGACGACGCGCGCCGCCCGGACGGTGAAGGCGTCGATCTCCTGCATCTCCGGCGTGAAGGAGCCGATGCCGTTGACGTGGGCACCGGGCTTCAGGTCGCGGCCGTCGAAGACAGGCGTCCGCGAAGTGGTGGCGGCGCAGATGACGTCGGCCTCTGCCACGGCTTCGCGGGGGCTCCGGGCGATGACGATGTCGGCCGGTATGGGGCCATATCCGGCCATCTCGGCCACGAACTCATTGGTCCCCACCAGGCTATAGACGTATACGCGCTCGATCGGCCGAACCGTGCAGATCGCTTCCAGTTGTCGCCGGGCCTGGACGCCGCTGCCGAACAGGGCCGCCACGCGGGCATCGGGGCGCGCCAACACGTCGGTGGCCGCGCCGGAAGCCGCGCCGGTGCGGATGGCGGTCAGGCTGCTGCCCTCGATGAGCGCTTGTGGCGCACCGCTTGTCGGGTCAACGGCCATAACGACCGAGTGGATGAGCGGCAGACCGCGCGGGACGTTGCTGTTGAACACGGAGACGAGCTTCAATCCCAGCGCGCCCTCGTCGTCGGGCGCGTAGAAGGGCATGACGAGCGTGACGTCCTGAGGCGAGACGGGCAGGGCGGCGCGGAGTGGAGCCTGGGCGCGCCCGGCCGAGAGTTGCACGTAACCGGACTTGACGGCGGCAATGGCTTCGGCCATCGGCAGCGCGCGGCGGACGTCGGCCGCGGAATAGAGTCGGAGTTTCATGACTGCAAACCGCTATTCGATCCCCAGATAGACCTTCTGGATCATCTCGTTCTTTTGCAGCGCCCTGGCGTTGTCGCTCAGCACGATCTCGCCCGTTTGCAGGACGTAGCCGCGATGGGCGATTTGCAGGGCCATCAGCGCGTTTTGCTCCACCAGCAGGATCGTCGTCCCTTGCTTGTTGATGTTGGCGACGGTATCGAAGATTGCCTCGACCAGCACCGGAGCCAGTCCCATTGACGGCTCATCGAGCAGGAGCAGGCTGGGGCGCGTCATCATCGCCCGGCCCATCGCCAGCATCTGCTGCTCGCCGCCGGACATCGTGCCGGCCAACTGTGCGCGCCGTTCCTTCAGGCGAGGGAACAACTCGTAGATCTTTTCAATATCCTCGGCGATACCAGCCTTGTCATTGCGATGATAAGCGCCCATCTCAAGGTTTTCCAGCACCGACATGCGCGAGAACACGCCGCGGCCCTCGGGTACCATGGCAACGCCCTTCGCCGCCAGCTGGCTGGGCTTATAGCGGCTCAATTCGTCGCCGTTGAGCGTGACCGAGCCGGTGGTGGGGCGCATGAGGGCGCAGATCGTCCGCAGCGTGGTCGTCTTGCCCGCGCCGTTGCCGCCGATGAGCGTGACAATCTCACCCTGATCGACGTTGAGCGAAACGCCTTTCAGGGCGTGGATCTTGCCGTAGTAGGCATGGACGTCATTTAGTTCGAGCATACTCATGCCGACACCTCTGCTTGCTCAACCGTGAGATGGGCTGCTCCGGCCGCGCCGCGGCCGAGGTAGGCCTCGATCACCCGCGGATTGCCCTGAATCTCGGCCGGCGTGCCCTGGGCGATCTTCTCGCCATAGTCCAGCACCGTAATGTCCTCGGAGATGCCCATGACGACGCGCATGTCGTGCTCGATCAGCAGGACGGTGATGCCGATCTCATCGCGCAGGTTGCGGATGAATTCGGTCGTTTCGGCCGTTTCTCTGGGGTTCATGCCGGCTGTCGGCTCGTCGAGCAGCAACAGTTTGGGGTTGCTGGCCAGGGCGCGGGCGATCTCCAGGCGGCGCTGGTCGCCGTATGGCAGATTGCGGGCCAGATTGTCCCCCTTGCCGCGCAGACCGACGAAATTGAGCAATTGGTTTGCTTCCACCAGCGCTTTCTCCTCCTCGTCTCTGGTACTACGCAGCCCGAAGAGCGGGCCAAACCAGCGGGAATGCAGGCGCGGCTCCATGCCGGTCAGGATATTTTCCAGAGCCGTCGTATTGGCGAAGAGGCGAATGTTCTGATAGGTGCGGGAGATGCCCAGACGGGTGATCTGATCGGGCGACTTGTCGCGGATCGACGTTCCGTCGAAGGTGATGTCGCCGTCACTGATCTGGTAAAACCCGGTGATGCAGTTGAAAAAAGTCGTCTTTCCCGCCCCGTTTGGGCCGATGATGCTGACGATAGCTCCCTTGGGTATGGAGAAGGTCAGCCGGTTGACGGCGACGAGACCGCCGAAGCGTTTGGTGACGTCTGTTGTTTCCAGGATATTGGTCATGGTAATACCTCTACGTCAACGGATTAACCGGCTCGGCCTGGATGCCTTCATGCTCGGCCACTTCTCCTTCGGCGTGCAGTTCGCGCCGCCGCACGGCCGAGGGCCACAGGCCTTCGGGCCGGACGAGCATCATGACGATGAGCAGAACGCCGTACATGAGCAGCCGGTACTCCTCGAACTCGCGCAGCAGTTCCGGCAAGCCGACGAGCACCAGCGCGCCGAGGATGACACCCGGCAGGCTGCCCAGTCCGCCGACGATGATGATCGCCAGCACGTTGATGGAGATGAGCAGGTCGAAGCTGTTGGGGAAGACGGAAGCGATGCGCGAGGCGAAGATCGCCCCGGCCAGGCCGGCCAATCCCGCGCCGATGGCGAAGGCCAGCAGCTTGGACGCCACCAGGTTGATGCCCATCGCTTCGGCCACGTCCTCATCTTCCCGAATCGCCATCCAGCGCCGCCCGGCGCGGCCGTCGCGCAGGCGAGACGAGATGAATATGGCCAGGATACAGCCGGCGAGGAGAAGGTAGTAGAAGGCTTGCGGTGAGATGATTTGAAGACTGCCGATGGAAGGTCGTACGATCTGGGTGATACCCTGCGCGCCGCCGATGTAGGGCTTGAGCAGGTCGGAGACGACCAGCACGCGAATAATCTCGCCGAATCCCAGGGTAACGATAGCCAGATAGTCGCCGCGAAGACGCAGTACCGGTATGCCCAGGATGATCCCGGCCACCGTGGCCGCCAGGACGGCAACCGGGACGGCGAGCCAGAAGCTAAGGCCGGCGCCCAGGTTGGAGGACGAGGTCATGATCGCCGCCGTATAGGCTCCGATGGCAAAGAAGGCGACGTAGCCCAGGTCGAGCAGCCCGGCAAAGCCGACCACGATGTTCAATCCCAGAGCCATCAGGGCAAAGGTCAATACCTGATCGACGACGTTGGACAGGTACTGGCCCATGATCCATGGCAGCGCCAGCAGGAAGAGAAAAGCAACAATCTTGAGGATAAGGTCGCGTTGCTTGCGCTGTTGGGGGGTGATGGCAGCTTGTCGTTTGGCGCGAGCCTCGCGCCCGGACAACTCCCAATAGAGCGTCGCGAGCAGGGCGACGACAAAGACGACCACGGCAGCGATGGGGGTGATGCCCTTGGTGGGGAAGAATATCCGGACAACACTGCGGTCGAGGAACTGGTTGGCGATATTGAGCGGCACGTCGGAGAACAGACTGAAGCCCAGCGTCACCAGCAGGGCGACGACCAGCGGCCGGCGAAAGCGCCCGGGCAGCAAGTGGAGGGCGCTGCCGAGCAAGCCCAACACAGCCATGACGCCGGCCAGCATCAGGCTGCCCGCCACGGTGCCGCGCCCAAAGGTCAGGGTCTTGATGAGCGCCGGTGAGATGTTGACGAAATATTCACGAATGTTGGTCCAGAAACCGGCCACCAGGATGAGGCCGATAACCGGCAACGCCACGCATAGCCCGGCAATCAGACCTCGCAAGAGCGCGGGCGCGGGGCCTCGCGTCATACTTTGACCCAC
>JACDJA010001633.1_pt1 | contig 18220 bp, 15 predicted proteins | sample 7449241 | NCBI WGS metagenome assembly JACDJA01 (sample SAMN14253289, study PRJNA609438) | sludge metagenome | isolation source: initial anaerobic sludge | collected 2018-12-20 | reverse complement strand
TGAGATCCTCAAGGGTCACGTCAATCTTCGCTTCCGGTTCACATCCCTGAAAGGCCGCCCCGGCGGTCGGCGCTTCGGGCGTCACGCCCACCGCATGGAAGAGAGCCACGCCACCCGACGAGGCCGCGGCCGCGCCGAGGGCCTTGAGATGATCCTCGGTCGTGTCCGGCAATAATCCGTCGATGACGGGTATCTTCGTTCCCGTGTTTGCCCCCAGCCAATAGCCCAGCACCGGGAACAGCACATCCTCGCGCAGCAGACGCTCGGGGATGTCGCCAAGCTGAAAAAGAATCTGCCCCGCGCGGTTCTCCGGCTGGTGAAGGCCCACGTCCGGGGCGCGGCCGGTGATGGCGCAGCAGATGTCGATGAAGTCGCCATAGCGATTGGTGCGCGCGCCCAGCACGGAATTGGCGAAAACGATGGCGTTGCTCTCGGCCCAGGCGATCTGCGCTCCCATCGGCGGCCGGTGCATGGCCTGATACGGCGCGCAGGTGAACGTCGGCCGGCAGCCCATTGCCTCATAGGCCTGCATCATTCGCGTCGCCCAGCGGCCGACTTGCTCCGTTCCCTGGAACACTTCCGGGTGGATCAGGTCCATCGCCCCGACGTTGAGCGTCGTCGGAACGACTACTCGCGCTCCACCGCTCGCCAGACGCTCGGCGAACTCAAGCCCGGAGTATCCATGATAGAGGCAGCCGTCGATATGGGCCGATTCGATATTGAGCAAGCGTTCCGCGCCATAGACGCCGGCCATCGTCACCAGGATACGCATGGCCATCTGCGTCGCCGGCCCCATTTCGCCGGCCAGCATGGCGCGGTCTCGTTCCGTCAATTGTAAAGGAGAGTCATTCATTACGGTTTCTTGCGTCGGGACAGGCCGCGCAACAAGCGAAGGCGAAGGGAATTGTCGGACGGCAACTGCGCGCCGGTCAGCGAGTCGACAATCGCCAATTGCTCGGGGGTGATGATTGTCTGGCGCAAATCCACTTCGCTGAAGTCGGCGTAGTGGACGTTTGCGTCCGTGAGATCGGCGTTCCAGAGAATCGCCCCGGCACAATGTGCCCGGCTCAAGTCGGCGCCGATCAATATCGCCTCCTGGAGGATGGCTTTCTCAAGGTTGGTTCCCCACAGCAGAGCCTCGCTCAGATTGGCATTGCTGAGGACCGCGCGGCGGAGGTCGGCATCGCTGAGGCGCGCGCCGCGCAGATCGGCTTCGGTCAGGTTCGCCAGCCGCAAGTCAGCCGAACGCATGTCGGCCCACAGCAGCATCGCCCCGCGCAAATCGGCCTCGGTCAGAACAGCGCGCTCCAGACGAGCCTGTCGCGCATCGGCCCCGGCCAGATTGGCTCCAACGAGGCAGGCCCGCGTCAGATTGACACCCGGCATGACCGCCCGCGCCAAATTGACGCCGCTCAGGTCGGCATCGGCCAGATCGGCCGCCCGCAGCGCAACCCCGCCCAGGTCAAGGCCAACCAGCGACACGCCGGACAGATTGGTATTGGACAGGTCTCGACCCTCCCGCAAGAGGTTCAGCACCTCGGCGCGAGACAATCGATCTCCAGGCCCTTCCCGATTCGCCTCCACAATTCTCCCCGTGGCCGCTTCCTGTTTGCCACACGGTCGATCCTTCCCGCGCCAGGTGCGGCAAACCGTTCAGGTGAGAGCGACCTGGAAAAAGGATAGCCGATTTTGACCGCTCTGTCATTATCGGGTCGCAACTCGCAGCAAATTCAGGGGAAACGGCGCAGGACGGAACGAGCGGCATGATAACCGCACATGCCGTGCACACCGCCACCGGGCGGTGTTGAAGATGAGCAGAGATACAGACGGGGGTTCGGCGTAGTGTAAGGATCGATGCGAGCCACCGGCCGGGTGAAAAGCTGCCGCCAGTCCTGCGCGCCGCCGCTGATATCCCCGCCAATGAAGTTGGGGTTATAGGCCTCATACTCGGCCGCGCGGATGACGTGGCGGCCGATGATGCAGTCGCGGAAGCCGGGCGCGTGGCGCTCGAGTTCCCGCTCGATGATCGTAGTCATGTCGGCCGTGGAACCGCGCGGCACGTGGCAATAGGCCCAGGCCGTCTGGGCGGTTGCTTCTCCCGGAGGGACCCGTGTGCGGTCGAAAAGGCTCGGCTGGGCAAAAAGAATATAGGGCGCATCAGGCAGTCGCCCTTCCCAGACCGCTCGTTCGCTCGCGGCAACATCCTCCAGCGCGCCGCCCAGATGGAGTGTGCCCGCCCGGCGGGCAACGGCCGCGCGCCAGGGAATCGGTTCCGACAACACCCAGTCAATTTTGAACACGCCTTGCCCATGCCGGAAACCCCGCAGCCGGTTGCGATAGCCGGTCGGCAGTGCATCCCCGGCGATGTCGATCAACTGCCGGGGCGTCACGTCGAACAGAACGGCGCGGGCCGGGGGAATATCGCTCAGCGAGCGTACCCATACCCCGGTGTGGATCTCGCCCCCCAGCGAACGAAGACAAGCGGCCAACGCATTGGCGATGCTTTGAGAACCGCCGCGCGCAAAGGGCCAGCCAACGGCGTGAGCCAGCGCGCCAAGCACCAGCCCGCCGGCCGCGGTGGTGATTTTTTCCAGCGGCAACGAGATATGGGCGGCCAACCCGGCGAACAGGGCTTGTGCTTCGGGGTCGTCGAAAGTGCGGCGGGCCAACACCCTTGCGGGCTGGAGTGCCTTCAACCCAAAGCGAGCCATCAGAAACGGCCGGCCGGGTATACCCAATGGTCGAAGGATCCCGTCGAGCAATATCCGCCAATCGGCGACGAAAGGTTCAAAAAGGCGGCGATAGGCGTCGCCATCCTCCCCCAGGCCGGCGGCCGTTTCATCCACCGAGCGATGCAGAGCCACGGCGCGATTAGCCAATAGGTGAACAAGCGGCAATTCGGGGAATACCCATTCAAGGCCATATTCATGGAGTGGGAGGTCGTGGAAAAACGGGGAGCCAATACCCAGCGGATGAACGGCCGAACATACATCGTGACGAAACCCGGGCAGGACATACTCCATCGTGCGCATCCCGCCGCCGATGGTCTCCTTTCCTTCCAGCACCAACACTGACCGGCCCGCGCGGGCCAGCGTAATCGCCGCTGCCAGCCCGTTCGGCCCGGAGCCGACGATGACGGCGTCGTAATCGGCCCTTTCGCTCATAAGCGGCAAAACGGTCTGTTCCCGAAAGCGGCCAACACGGGTAAACCCCTCGCTAACCGCTGCCCCACCATCCTACTGCTTCTGCTCGATCACCAGCGGGTCGCCATTGCGGTCAGTCGTCGCGGTCAGCGTGTAGCCGCCATACGTGCAGCGTCCCTGAACGATCTCCCGCACGCGCCCCTCAACCGTGAGATTGTGGGTTGTGTTCGGCAAGAGGACGATCTCGATCTCCTTGGGGAAAGTGTCGAACGGCGCGGTGAACGTGCCCGACTCGGACGTCACCGTAATGGCCTCGCCGTTCCCCAGATCGGCAATGATAACCTGACTCAACTGTCCGGTCGGCGACGTCACCGGCTCGACTGTGAAAAACTCCGGTGTGGCGACCGGGCATTCCGCGGCCGCCGGAACGTCATCACCCGATTCCACGGCCGGCGATTTCACCCCACCGGGGTTCACCAGCCACCAGATCAATAGCAATGCCAGCACGGCCAGACCGATCAGCAGTAATACACGAGTAGTCGATCGCCTCATCTTTTCCCCCACATCAGCGAACAGTGTCCGGATCGACGATGTATTGCCACCAGTTATAGGCAATGCCGTTCTTCGATCCCTGAATCTTCGGCAGCAGGTCAAACCACCATTTGTGATGCAAGCGAATGTCGCCGTTGCCCCAATCGTTGCAATCGACGAGTTCCGGCTCGCCCTCCAGGTTGGGAAAGTTTTGCCAGGTGCGCCAGCGACTCGGAACCTTGCGTTTGTTGCCCCAATCATAGTCGCGCTCGCTATTTGGCGCGTAGTGCATCCAGCCGACCTCCGCCTGGCCGGGGTTCTTGTGCTCGTGGCGAAAGAAGCGTTCCCACAGGTTGTCGTCGCCTCGCTTGTCCCGGAAGACGTACTTCATGATCGACTCGGCGCGATGGCCGAAGTTCTCCAGCATCTCGCCCACGCCGCGCTGATAGTTGAAACCCATGATGACGAAACGACGGTCGGCATGGCCCGTCTGAGTCAGCGGCGGCGCGTTGCACCAGAACGCCCCCGGCCCGCCCATGATCGACTCGTAATACCCGGCATAGGGGAAGGCAAAGAGCCAGAACTCATCTACCGTCCCGGCGTTGACCTTCTCGATCATCCTGAACTCGTCGAGCAGCGCGTCGTAGTCGACGGCGTCGGGCTGATGGAATCCCTTGCGCTCGCGCCACGCCTTCACGAAATCATCAGCCTGATAAACAAACCCGTCAGCCTTGCGGGGAAAGCGATCCACGGTGGTAGTCTCAACGATTCGGTACGTCACATAACCGCCGCTGCAATCATGAAGGTCTTGCGCATACCCCTTCACCAGGCGCTGCGGGTCGTTCCATTGCAACACCTGATTCAGACGCGCGTTGCCTTCGCTGGGGATGCGGGGGTTGTGGATGATCAGCGACACGCGCTTCGACACCGGCTCCGGCTTGCCGCCGGCCGGCTCGTCCGGATCCTGTCCGGTCAGTCCCTTCAACCCTTCTTCCAGCAGATCGCCAAGGTTATCCAGAAACCCGCCACTTTTTCGCTTGGTCATTCGTCTCTCCTGGTGATTGCGGAAAGTCAGCGCGTGGTCCCGGTCGCGCCGCTCAATTCGATTTCAAGAGCGGCGATCAGGGCATCGATATCGGTCCGGGTATTATACCCCTGAACCGAGATACGGATAAATTGCCGCCCACCCCACTGGATGCACGGAATCTCCACCCGATGCGCGTCATAGAGATGCTTCTTGAAAGCGGGCAAATCGGCGACTGGCGGCAATGCGGCGATTGCCATCTGGGTAAAAAACCCTCCGGAATCGTATGGGTACAGGGACGGCAGTCCGGTCAGCGCGGCGATTCTCTCGATACCCTGTCTCACCAACTCGTGGCACGCGGCCCTGACGACCGACCAGTCATGCTCCGCCTGAAATTCAATCGCCGCCGGAACGGCCAGATAAGCGGCGTAATCATCCGTGCCCGGATACTGGAGGGAATCAAGAAAATCAGAGCCGAAGGTGAGCGCCGCCTCGCCGTTAGTCGGCTTATCATTCCAGCCCCAACCAACGATGAGCGGCTCGACAAGGCGCTGCGCCTCCGGCCGGGCATGGAGAAACCCGGCCCCCTTCGGGGCGCAGAGCCACTTGTGGCAGTTGCCCGCGTAGAAGTCCGCGCCAATGGCCGCCAGGTCAAGCGGTATCTGCCCCGGCGCGTGCGCTCCATCAATGACAGTCAGGATGCCCGCCTCCCGGGCGCGGGCGCAGACGGCCTCGACCGGGAAGCGGACGGCCGTCGGCGAGGTGATGTGGCTCAGGAAGATCACCCGTGTTCGCGGTGTGACGCCGGCCCAGAGCGCCTCGACGATTGCTTCCGGCGTGGTGAACGGCAGCGGAATCGGGCGGTGGACAATACGGAAGCCCCGCTCGCGGCTCATGTAGCGCCAGGCCCGTTCGCACGCGCCGTATTCGTGATCGGTCGTCAGCACCTCATCATCCGGCCCCAACTTCAGCGACCGGGCAACGACATTGACCCCAAAGGTCGCGTTGGGCACGTAGACCAGATCGTCGGATGCAACGTTCAAATAGCCGCCAAGCGCCTCGCGGGCCGAGGCCAGATAGCCGCCGATGTCGCTGCCCAGGAAGCGGACCGGCTGCCGTTCCAGGCGGCGCTGCCATGCCTGATACGCTTCGAAAACCGGCCGCGGCGTCGCGCCGAAGGAGCCGTGATTGAGAAAGACGACGTCGGGATCGAGCAGGAAATAGTCGCGCAGGGATTGGTTCATCGGCATTGGTCTATTTGGAGACAGGAATTCGGTTTAGCGAAACGATTATGATTCGGGCGCAAGCGTGCAGGGCGGTATTTCGTAGACCCAGAAAGTGAGGCCGTTGGCGGCCAGGACAGGACCGGTGAAGGTTTTCAGAAGACACATTTCATCGGTCATGGCCCGAAATCGAGCCATGTCCTCGGCCGACAGCCGGTTCTCGTTTTGAATGAGATCGGAGCCGACAACAAACCTGACCCCCTGCTCCCGGTACTGATCAAGCGTCTGGCTATAGTGGCCGAAGTTGAGCGTCACCGGCCAGACGGCCGGATCGATGTAGGGTGGGAAGCGGTCGAAGGCAATATGGGAACCGGGGGGAATATTCTCCTCGATCCATGTCTTCACCGTCGTTCGCACGTCGGGGCCGCGCAAGTTGCGAATGGCCACGGCTGACCGGTTGAACAAGGCGAGCAATACCAGCAGCGCCAGCAAGCCATAGAGCGCCGCCTGTTCGGCCGCGCGGCCGGGCAGCCGTCGCCGAAACCAGAGCAGCGCCATCTCCAGCGTCAGCGCCACCCAGACACAGGCGACCGGCGCAAGCGGCATCCAGGTGCGCGTCTCGCGCACGGCGGTCGAAAAGGTTGTGAGCAAAATCAGCAGCGCAAAGCTGTTAACGATCCAGCCGCGCCGCCCCCAGCGAAACAGGCTGAACACCAGGCCGATGGCTGCCGGAAAGGCCAGTGCAGCGTTCCGATCGGTAAACAGGTAATCAAGCTGCCAGCGCCACGTAGAACCCATGATCCGGTAGCCGGGCTGGCTATAGACCGACAGGACGTAGGACATGTTCCGGATGAACTTGGGCAGATCAAGCAGAACAAACGGCGACACCAGGATAAAACCGGCGGCCATCGCCAGCGGCCCGCCGATCACGCGCAGGCTAAGAACGTCATCCAGCCGGCGCACCTTCAGCAGCGGCACAAGAAGTAGCGGCACGACGAGCAACGCCGCGGTGAACTTGGTCGAAGTCGCCACCCCGCAGACGAACGCCGCGCCAAGGTAGGGCCAGGGCGAACCCTCATCCCACGTGTCGTAGGCGCGGAGGAGCAGATAAAGTCCCAGCGCCACCAGCGTTGCCAGGGTCATGTCAGTCAGGGCATAGTGAGAGTGGACGACGAATTCGGGCAGGACAGCGGCCACCGCCGCGGCCATCAATCCCATGCGGCGGTTGCCCAGCCGACATCCCAACAGATAGACAACCAGCACCAGCGAAATCCCGAATGCGGCCGACACGAACCGGCCGGCCAGCACGTACTCGGGATGTGGATAGATGCCGGGATACCAGCCTCTCGTCGGAATGACCAGTTGGTCAACGCTGCCGATCCATCCCTGGCGCGCCGACTGGAGAAAGACCAGAACGTGGACAAAAGCCATTAGATAGATGAGGAACGAGCCATAACCCAGATGCTGGGGGTTAAAATCGCCCGTCTTGACGATATTCATGGCGGGCAGGACAACCGCGTCCTCGTCCGGATGGTAGACATAGGGCAGCGCAAAATCGATGGCCGACAGACGAAGCGCCGCGGCGACCAGGAGAATAAGCCCCAGAAGAATAGCGGGGTAGTGGGTACGCAAGCGTTGATTCATAGACAGTGCATGCGGCTCCCCTTGAACTCGGCGAGACCGGGCCGGGAGCCGCGACAGTCAATTGTCGCCGCATGTTTGCGCCAAGACAAGTGATCTGTGCGGCCGCGCGGTTTTTCAGTAACTACCTCTCAATCAGTTGCAATCACGAGGCACGGAAACAGAAAAGCGACCCACCCGCGCAACTTGCCGAATTGCCCGGGTGAGTTATTGGACATTTTTGCCGCTTGACAGGCGCTCCATCGTTCGCTATAGTTCTCCCCAACAACCGCATAATGTCACTTTTATCCAGAGAGGTGGAGGGACCGGCCCAATGAAACCTCGGCAACCCGGACCGGACGATAGGGATTCGTTCGATTGTCAGGGTGCCAATTCCGGCAGATGGTTCTGGAAGATGAGAGCGACAGGGACCCGCGCAATCCCGCCACGCTGACATACAACCGGATTAAACTGCCTAATCGGACCCTCTGGACTCTGCGTCGAGGGTCTTTTTGATTCTCCATCATCGCACAGTCATTCCTGACTGTGCCACAGACGGCCGCGGTTGCAACAAAACACAGAATAGAAGGAGAACGATTCACATGACGACTAACGGACGCACATTCGGATTCAACACCCGGCAGTTGCACGCGGGGCAGGTCCCCGACCCAACCACCGGCAGCCGGGCCGTGCCTATCTATCAAACCACCAGCTACCAGTTCAGAAACACAGAACACGCGGCCAATCTGTTCGCTCTGAAGGAATTCGGCAACATCTACACCCGAATCATGAACCCGACGACGGACGTTCTGGAGCAGCGGCTGGCCGATCTGGAAGGCGGCGTCGGCGCGTTGGCGGCCAGCAGCGGCCACGCGGCTCAGACGATGGCCATCCTGACCCTGTGCGAGGCGGGAGATCATATCGTCAGCAGCAGCCGTCTCTATGGCGGCACATACAACCAGTTCAACTACACCTTTCCGCGCCTCGGCATCGACGTCACCTTCGTCGATCCGGCCCATCCGGAAGCGTTTGAAGCAGCCATCCGCCCCAACACCAAACTCATCTACGGCGAGACACTGGGCAACCCCGACATCAGCGTCTTCCCGTTCGAGGAAGTTGCGGCCATCGCCCGGCAACACAAGCTGCCGCTGGTCATCGACAACACGTTCGCCTCGCCCTATCTGTGCCGCCCGCTGGAGTGGGGCGCCAACATCGTCGTCCATAGCACGACCAAATTCATCGGCGGCCACGGCACTTCCATTGGCGGCATCATCGTCGACGGCGGCAATTTCGACTGGGCCGGCGGCCGCTTCGATAATTTCACCACGCCCGATCCCTCCTACCATGGGCTGGTATACGCCGATCTGGGCGCGCCGGCCTTCATTCTCAAGGCCCGGGTACAGGTCTTGCGCGACATCGGCGCCAGCCAGGCGCCGATCAATAGCTGGCTCACTGTCCAGGGCATCGAGACGCTGAGCCTGCGCATGGACCGCCACGTGGCCAACGCCCAGCGAGTGGCCGAATTCCTGGAAAACCACCCGCGCGCCAGCTGGGTCTGCTATCCCGGCCTGAAGAGTCACGGCGACCACGAGCGGGCCAAGAAGTACCTGCCCAAGGGGCCGGGGGCGATCCTGGGCTTCGGTATTCAGGGCGGTCGGGCCGCGGGCGAGAAGTTCATCGACAGTCTGAAGCTATTCAGTCATCTGGCCAACGTCGGCGACGCGCGCAGCCTCGCCATTCATCCCGCCAGCACGACCCATAGCCAGCTCTCCCATGAAGAGCAGCAAACGGCCGGCGTCACCCCCGATTTTGTCCGCCTCAGCGTCGGCCTGGAAGACATTGAGGACATCCTCTGGGATCTGGATCAGGCGCTGGAAGCATCCAGCTGACGACGAGCGAAAGCGGCGAATGACGAATGCGGAACTAAACACCCATTCGTCATTCGTCGTTTGTTGTTCGTAATGATGAACATGACCAATTCGATTGGCGTCGTCACCCCGCAAACTTTCACCTTCGCCGAAGAGGAGCCGTTCGTCTTCGAGAGCGGTGCGACGCTCAGCCCGGTGACGCTGGCCTATGAGACTTACGGCCGCCCGAACACCGACCGGAGCAACGCCATCCTGATCCTCCACGCGCTCAGCGGCAGCGCCCACGCCGCGGGCTATCACGCGGCCGACGACGCCCACCCCGGCTGGTGGGATGACTGCATCGGCCCGGGCAAGGCGTTTGACACCAACCGCTACTACATCATCTGCAGCAACGTGCTGGGTAGTTGCTACGGCTCCAGTGGGCCAAGCAGCCTCGACCCGACCACGGGCCTGCCCTACGGCCTTGGCTTTCCGGTGATCACCATCGGCGACATGGTGCGCGCCCAGGAACGATTGCTGGATCACCTGGGTATCGAGCGCCTGCTGTGCGCCGCCGGAGGCTCGATGGGCGGCATGCAAGTGCTGGAGTGGGCCGCCCACCATCCACATCGACTGCGGGCGGCCATTCCCCTGGCGACGACAGCCCGCCACGGCCCAATGCTCATCGCCCTCAGCGAGGTCGGCCGTCAGGCCATCTACGCCGACCCGGCCTGGAACAACGGCCAGTACTATGACAACGGCAAGCGGCCCGACGCCGGGCTGGCCGTGGCCCGCATGGTCGGACACATCACCTACCTGAGCGATGCGTCGATGAACCAAAAATTCGGCCGCCGCCTGCAAACACGCGAGCAGTACGGCTACGAGTTCCAGACCGAATTCGCCGTCGAGAGCTACCTGAAATACAACGGCAACAGCTTCACCCGTCGATTCGACGCCAACAGCTATTTGTACGTCACCAAGGCGATGGACTATTTCGACCTGAGCCAGCCGACCGGTTCGCTGGCGGCCACCTTTGCCGATTCCGCGGCGCTCAAGTTCCTGGTGGTCAGCTTCACCAGCGACTGGCTCTACCCGTCGTATCACAGCAAGGACCTGGTGCGCGCGCTCCATGCCGCGGGGGCCGACGTGACCTATCTCGACATCGAAAGCACCTGGGGCCACGACGCCTTTCTGCTGGAAGTTGACACCATGACCCGGCTCATTGAAAGCTTCCTTGATCGCCTGGCCGATGAGGAAAACGTGGCTGCTCCCTGACATTCAGCAGGTCACATCAGACTGACCCACTGACGCACTGATCACCATGATTTCCATCCAACTCCGCCCCGATCTAGAAGCCGTGGCTGCGCTCGTGCCGGCCGGCGCGCGCGCGCTCGACCTGGGTTGCGGCGACGGCGCTCTGCTCGATTACCTGAAAGCGGAAAAGGGCGTTCGCGGTCGGGGTATCGAGATGAGCGAAGCGGGCGTGCTTGCCTGCGTGCGTCGCGGTCTCAGCGTTCGTCAGGGCAACCTGCAGGAAGGGCTGGCCGACTTCCCCGACAAAAGCTTCGACATCGTCATCCTCAGCCAGACGCTCCAGTTTCTGGATGATCCGGCCCTGACAATGGGCGAGATGCTGCGCGTGGGTCGTGTGGCGGTGGTCAGTTTCCCCAACTGGGGCTACTGGCGCTGCCGGCTCCAGTTGCTTCTCGGCGGCCGCATCCCACCCGCGCCCGACTACCCCCAGCCGTGGCACGACACCCCTCGCCGGCAAGCCCTGACGACGACCGATTTCCTCGATTTCTGCCGCACGCAACAAATCATCGTCCGGCAGGCCATCTATCTGGACGGCGCGCGGCGCATCGGGCGATCGCCGAATCAATTGGCCCGCACGGCCGTCTTCGCTCTCGAACAGTCCGCAAACCATTAACCTCTCTTTGCCGGTTGGCCGGCTCGGTGGGTGAGAATCGACGTTCGGTTCGCAACAAGTCACAAATCAGGGGTATAATCGCTCAGGCTCAGCTCGTTGGCTGGGTCGATCAATCACTTATGGATGCCATTTTGACCGGGGCACAGGAAGCCCTGCTAAAGGAAACCCGCCACACGCTCGGCCGGTTGCGCGACGCGCTCTCCGGCGGCGCGAGCGATCCCGCGGGGCACGCGGCGCTGGTCGAATCAATTCGCCAGTTGGACGAGCTGTTTCTGCTGGTCATCGCCGGGGAATTCAACTCCGGCAAGTCGGCCTTCATCAACGCGTTGCTGGGGCAGAAACTCCAGCAAGAGGGCGTGACACCGACCACCGACCAGATTTACCTGCTGCGCTACGACGAGACCGAGCGGCGGTTCCCCGGCGAAAACGGCGTCTGGGTGCAGACCGCGCCCATCGACATGCTCAGCAAGCTGACAGTCGTGGACACACCGGGGACCAACGCCATTATGCGCGAGCATGAGGCGCTGACGGCCGAATTCATCCCTCGCAGCGACCTCGTGCTGTTCGTGACGTCGGCAGATCGCCCGTTCACAGAAAGCGAGCGCGCCTTTCTGCAACAGATTCGCGACTGGGGAAAAAAGATCGTTCTCGTCATCAACAAGATCGACATCCTCGACAGCGCGACCGATCTCGCTCAGGTCATCGAGTTCGTGACCCGCTCGGCGAATGACCTCGTCGGTGATGTGGCCGCCGTCTTCCCCGTGTCGGCTCGCCTGGCCCGGGCTGCAAAAAGCGGCCAACCCGACAAGTGGGCATCCAGCCGCTTTGAGGCGCTGGAAACCTACATCCACGACACACTGGACGATGAGGGGCGTTTTCGGCTGAAGCTGCTCAATCCGCTGGGCGTCGGCGCACGCCTCATCCGCGAGCAACTCGACCAACTGAAGGCCGACCTGACAATCCTCGCCGAAGACGGAAAACTGCTGGCGGACATTCGCGGACAGACCCTCTACTACAACGAGGACATGCAGCGCAACTTCAAGGCGCGAATTGGCGAAATCGACAGTCTGCTGTTGTCCATGGAAAAGCGCGGTCTGGACTTCTTCGACGACCGGCTGCGACTGGGGCGCATCCCCGACCTGCTCCGCTCCAAGCAGATGGAACAGGACTTCCAGGAAGAAGTGGTGTCCGACACGCCGCGACAGATCGAGGATCGGGTCAATGAACTCGTCGACTGGATGGTTCAGCAGGATTTGCGGCAGTGGACGGCCGTGGCCGATCATCTGAGCCGGCAGCGCGACGCACATCCGGGCCGCATCGTCGGCGGCGACGCACCGCGCGAAGGCACGCTGGCCTACGATCGGCAACGGCTCATCGACTCCATCGGCCGCTCCACACGTATGGCCGTTGAGGGATATGACCAGAGCCGCGAGGCGGCCGAACTGGCTGCCTCGGCGCGCCAGGCGGTCGTGAATGCCGGGCTGGCCGGCGTCGGCGCAAGCATCGGTATCATTATCGCCGTCGTCGCCCACACCGCCTTTCTCGATTTCACCGGCATCTTTGCCGGCATTGCCGCCGCCGCGCTGGGTTTGCTCATTCTGCCCGCCCGCAAACGCAAGGCCAAGGCGGAGTTTAGCGAGAAACTGACCGACCTGCGCACGCGACTGGTGAGCAACCTGGAGCAGCAATTTGAGCGTGAGATGCGCCGCAGCACCCAGCGCATTGAAGATACCATCGCCCCGTTCGATCGCTTCGTTCGCGCCGAACGCGACCGCCTGACGGGCCGGCAGGAGACGATGCAGTCGCTATCGGCCGCGGTCAGCGATCTCATCCGGCAACTGGAACCCGGCCGCACAAGCCCGTAGTCAGCCGCTTCAGTGGCGTCTCCCATGACCGCCGGCGAGCAAGTATTCACTGTCTATAAACTCGACCACAACGGTCGCGAAGTCTGGCGCTATCCGGCCAGGGTGCTGGGGCGTGGCTCGTGCCACATCCGGCTCGAAGCATTCTTTAATCGCGACGACATGAGCCTGGACTACGTCGTTTTCAAACGCGGCGATCGGTTCATCGAGACGTTCTATGGCGATCGTTGGTACAACGTCTTCGCTATTTACGATCGGGATGACGGCGAGCTAAAGGGCTGGTATTGCAACGTCTGCCGCCCGGCGGAGATCGGCGAGAACAGCGTGCAGTGCGATGATCTGGCGCTGGACGTCTGGGTGACACCGGCAGGGGCATCCACTGTGCTCGACGAGGACGAATTTGTCGCGTTGGAAATCCCTCCTGACGATCGCCTCCGAGCAAACGAAGCATTACACCACTTATTGTCCGAAGCCAAAAGCGGCCGGCTGCCGCGTTGACACCCTTGCGGATGGTTCGTCGGTAGCCGGCCGCTTCGCCGATCAAGGTGATCCGTTATCTCTACACTGTCTTTTTCGGCTGCGTAAGTACGGCCAAAATCGCGCCGCCGATCGCGCCGAACAACGGGTAGACGATAATATTGACGACGAAGCTGATGATGAACGTCGTGGTGCCGCCAACAAAACCACCCAACATGTCAATCCGGCTGACCAAAGCAGCTTGCCGCTCACATTTCAACCCGGGCATCACCTCCTGATCCGCGGATTCACGTAGCGTTACCGTCTATAATACCATCTTTCGCCGCCGCCAGCGCCGCACCAACACCAGCGCAAAAATAACAAACACGGCCATCAAGATAGCGGCGATGATCGGCAGGATAATCGCCAGCAAGGAGACGCCGAAGGCCACAACGTCCTCAAGGGTGCTGACGATCGGATTGCCGACGCCGGCCGTCGAAACCGTCACGACCGGGCGCGCGGCCGTCTTTGTCGCGTGGACGCCTCCCGCCACGAGCAGGCCCGCCGCCAGCGCCAGCACGGGGTGAATTTCGGTGACTACGTTGGCACTGCCCGCGAAAAGGATGGCTCCGGCCGCCGGGCGAACGAAAGTCTGGATGCCGTCGTTCACGGTATCGACCGCCGGTATCTTGTCGGCCACGATCTCGATCACCAACAAGATCGCCAGCAAGCCAATCACCCACCAGCTGCCCATCAGATCGTAGGGCGCCTGCAATTTGACCAGCGGATCGCCGGCCGGAAAACGCGCGGCGAGGGCCACCATCAACAAGGGAATATAGGCGTTCAGCCCTGCGCTACCCGACAGACCAAACGCGGCGCTCAGCCCGCTAATCGCTTCAATCATATTCTTTCAACTCCTTCCCGCCACAACATGGCGATTCGTTGATCATAAAAACACATGGAATGAACCGGAGTTACCTTCCTCTACTCCCAATACGGAAAACAAATGCGCCGGTTGTCGCGGCGAACAGATTTCGCGTTGTGTTGCCGTCCAATTCTATCGCACCAGCTTGCCTCCCGACGCCACCCGCGCTAAGATGACGGGGAATTTGCCACCAATCTCGGGGATTATCACCATGCCACAAAAACCAACAGACTATTTCCGGCCCACCAACCTGGATGAGGCCTTGCGCATTTTAGGCCGGCCGAACACCGTCCCACTTGCCGGAGGAACGGCGCTGCTGGCTACTGAGACGGGACTCTCCTCGGCCGTCGTCGATCTGCAAAACACCGGGCTTGACCGTCTGACCTGGGCCGATGAGGGCCGCCTGCTGCGAATCGGAGCCATGGTGCGGCTGACCGATCTGGACGAACTGCTGGCTCCACTGACGGCGCTGGAAGGAGCCGCCTCGTTGCTCCGGGATGCCCTGCGACGCGCGGGACCCAACACCTACCGCAACGCCGCCACCGTCGGCGGTATCGTCGCCTCGCGCCTGCCCGACAGCGAGCTGCTGGCTGCCCTGCTCGTGCTCGACGCGACCGTCAGCCTGCGCCTGCCCGCATCGGAAACAATCCGCCTCTCCGCCTATCTGGAAGAAGAGGAGCGACTGCCGGGCCTGATCACGGAAGTGCTGGTGTACTGGCCGGGCGGCCAAGGGGCAGCCGACCGCGTGGCCCGCACGCCGGCCGACCAACCAATTGTCTCCATCACCGCCTGGCGACCGGACGGCGGCGCGGTGCGCCTGGCGGCCACGGGCATCGCGCCGCGACCGATCCGGCTGGCGGCCGCCGAAGCGGCGCTGGCCGCCGGCGCAGCCGACGAGGCAGTGGGCGACGCCGCCCGCGCCGCCACCCAACACCCCGGTGACTTCCGCGGCGATGCCGCCTACCGGGCCGAAATGGCCGCCGTGCTGACCCGTCGCGTGTTGCAATCGTTGTAGAAACGGCAGAGACGTTCCGGCGGAACGTCTTTGCCTGCAATTGCCATGATCTACATCGACGTCTCGGCCGCCGTTCATAGCAAGGCGGGGCTGGGTCGCTATAGCGAGCGGCTGGCCGCGGCGCTGATTGCACGCGATCCGGCCCGCTATGCCCTCTTCTACAATCGCGGCTCCGACGGGCATTTTCCCGATTCCCTCCCGGCCGCCGCGCCGCAACGCTCGATCAACCGCGGCTACAAGCCCTGGCGGATGGCCGTGCTATTCGGCCACCTGGCGCGCGTCCCGTTCAATCGTCTCGTACCCGACGCCGAGTTATTCCATAGCACCGAACATCTCCTGCTTCCCCTGCGCGGCGTGCCCACCGTGCTGACCGTCCACGACCTGATCTTCAAGCTCTTCCCCGACTACCACAAGCGGCTCAACTTCTGGTACCTGAACCGGGCGATGCCTCTTTACTGCGCGCGGGCCACGGCCGTCATCGCCGTATCGGAGGCCACCAAGCGCGATCTCGTCAAGTATTACAATGTGGACCCGGCTAAAGTGTCGGTTGTGTATGAGGCTGCCGCAACCCATTTCACGCCGCCGACCCCGGCCGGGATCGCCCGCGTTCGCCAAGCCTATCGCCTGCCTGAGCGGTTCCTCCTGCACCTCGGCACCATCGAGCCGCGCAAAAACCTGTCGCGATTACTCGACGCCTTCCAGATTCTCCGTCGTTCCTTTCCAGATCTGCACCTCCTCCTGGCCGGGGGTCGGGGTTGGCTCTACGATGATTTTTTCGCCCGCATAGAAGCCGAAGGGCTGCAAGACGCCGTTCGCCCACTCGGTTGGGTGCCGGACGAGGACCTGCCGGCGATCATCGGCGCGGCGGCGCTGGCCGTACAGCCCAGCCTCTACGAAGGGTTCGGCCTGCCCATCCTGGAGCACATGGCCTGTGGCCAAGTGGTGGCGGCCAGCCACGCCGCCAGCCATCCCGAAGTCGGCGGCGCGGCCGCGGCCTACTTCGATCCCAATAGCGTTGAGGAGATGGCAACCACTATCGCCCGCCTGCTGACCGACCGCGCCGAGCGCGACGAGCGCCGCGCGCTGGGTCTGGAGCAAGCGGGCCGATTCAGTTGGGAGCGCGCCGCGCAAGAAACGGCCGCCCTATATGACCGGCTGCTGAGCAAGTGAAAACGGGGTGAGGGTTAGCAGTCGTTCGGTCGATTTCGGATGATACTTCACACATGATCAAGATGCTCCTCGCTCTCATCCTGCCCGCTATTATGCTGGCCGGTCATACTACCGTCAGGCCAGGCCTCGCCGAGAGCCTGCTCCCGGACGGGGAAGAGATCACCCCGCTCCCCTCGATGCTCAATCTTGAAAGCGGTGATTTGCCGGCGGAGCGCGCCGCAAACGCCGAACTCGACGACGCGCTCGGCCGACTGGTTCAGGCGCAAGATCGCGCAGCCGCGGCCGCCGATCATGGGCTGCGCCTGGAGAACGGCCGCGTGCAGACGCAACTGGTCGTCGCGTCAGGGGGCGAAGAAGCCGCGCGCGCCGCTGTGGTCGCCGCGGGGGGCGAAGTCACCGGCGCGTTTGAGGATATATTGCAAGCATGGCTGCCCCCTGACCAACTGGTGGATCTGGCGGCGCGGCCGGAGATTGACGCCATTCGCCGCCCGGACAGCATCGACCTCGCCGAGGGCAACGCGACGACGGCCACCAGCGAAGGAGTTGCCGCCGGCGGAGCCACAGCCTGGCACGAAGCCGGCTGGCGCGGCCAGGGAACCCGCATCGCCATCATCGACGGCGGCTTCCAGGGTTACGCTGCCCGACTGGGCGTCGATCTGCCGCAGACGGTCACAGTGAAAAACTTCGTCGATGGCCAGTCGGACACCGACGTGGGAGCGCCCGGCGAATCGAAGCACGGCACAGCCTGCGCCGAGATCGCCTTCGACATGGCCCCGCTGGCCGAGATGTACCTGCTGAAGATCAGCACCGACGTTGACCTGAACGAAGCGATCGACTATGCGATAAGTCACAAGGTCGACGTCATCTCCACCTCCTTGACGTTCATCAACGTCACCCCCGGCGACGGCACGGGCCGGTTTGCCACGATGGCCCAACGAGCGCGCAACGCAGGCATCCTGTGGGTCACGGCCGCAGGTAATTACCGCGAGACCCATTGGGGCGGTGAGTTCACCGACATTGATGGCGACGGCTTGCATGAGTATGCGCCCGGCGTCGAGGTGAACGTCTTCGGCCCCGGCAACGGTACCGCCTTTCTCATTCCGGCCGGCGCGTCCCTTTCGCCTTCCATCCGCTGGAACGACTGGACCACCGTCAATCAGGACCTGCGGCTCCTGTTGTTGCGCTATAACGGCTCCACCTTCGAGATCGTCGCCGCCGGCAACAACTCCCAGACCGGCCAGCCGGGCCAGCGACCCACCGAGCGAATCAGCTACGTCACCGGCGGCGCGGCGGCCATCTATGGCGTCGCCATCCAGCGCAACACCGGATCGCGCGCCGTCCACATGCATCTGCTGACGCCCAACCGGAAGCTGGATCGGCGCGTCCCGGCCATCAGTTTGGGTAACCTGGCGGACGTAGCCGCGGTAATGACCACGGCCGCCGTGGACGTGAACGTTCCCTTCGTGCGCGAAGCATA
>JACDJA010001630.1_pt1 | contig 18223 bp, 11 predicted proteins | sample 7449241 | NCBI WGS metagenome assembly JACDJA01 (sample SAMN14253289, study PRJNA609438) | sludge metagenome | isolation source: initial anaerobic sludge | collected 2018-12-20 | reverse complement strand
CGTGTACAAGAAGGACTTCACCGTCCAGGTGCCGATCGAAGCCAGCCAACCGGGCGAAGCCAAATTAAAGCTCAAATATCAGGGGTGTTCCGACACCCAAGGTGTCTGTTACCCACCGCAGACACAGGAAGTAACAATCAATCTTCCGGCGAGCGCGACACCCCCCGCATCAGCCACATCATCCAGTCTCAGCAGCCTCGCGTCGCTTGGTGGTGATGGCGGACAGCAACCACTTGATCCTGAACAGGCGTTCAAGGCCAGCATTCAGGTAAAAAACAATGAGATCCACCTTCACTGGGATATCGCCGACAACTTTCACTTGTATCGTGATCGCATCAAGGTAGGGCTTGCCGATACCGATGCAAAAATCATCTCGGGATCCATACCAAACGGCAAGGTCGTTGATGACCCGGGGTTTGGTAAAGTTCAAGTCTTCTATCACTCACTCGACGCCAAAATCGGCATCAAACCTGGCAGTAGCGATTCAGCCATTGTCGTCGCCGGTTCTCAAGGCTGTGCAGATATGGGCCTGTGCTACCCACCGATTGAACATGCCTGGAAGGTAAACTTCAAGACGGGCGCGGTCGAGCCTCTGAACACGGCACCGAAGACTACACTTGAGAAAGTTGTCAGCTTGCCGGGCAGCAGCAATTCGGCTGCTACCAAAGCGCAGCAACCGGCTCAATCGGAACCGGTGCAACGCAGCCAGACAGACGCCATTACCCATGAACTGCAAACCGGCAGTCTCTGGACCATCATTCTCGGCTTCCTGGTGATTGGTCTGCTGCTGGCATTCACCCCCTGTGTATTCCCGATGATCCCGATTCTTGCGGGCATCATTGCAGGCCAAGGCGATAAAATCACGACGCGCAAGGCCTTCGTTCTCTCGGTCGTGTACGTACTGGCGATGGCCGTCACCTACACGGTGGCGGGTATTCTTGCCGGTCTGTTTGGCTCGAATCTGCAGGCGGCCTTCCAGAACCCCTGGATTCTTACGGCATTCGCGGGCATTTTCGTTGCGCTTGCCTTCTCGATGTTCGGGTTCTTTGAGCTGCAACTCCCCTCAGCCCTGCAATCGAAAATCATGCAGGTCCAGAACAACCAGCAGGGCGGCACACTCGTGGGCGTAGCCATCATGGGCCTGCTCTCCGCACTGATCGTCGGTCCCTGCATGGCACCACCGCTGGCCGGTGCGCTTATCTACATCGGGCAGACGGGTGACGCGGTACTCGGCGGCACTGCCTTGTTTGCCATGAGTATCGGCATGGGACTGCCGCTGATCATCGTGGGTACGCTGGGCGGCAAGTTCCTGCCGCGCGCAGGGGCCTGGATGGATGCCGTCAAAAATGTATTCGGCGTGCTGATGCTGGGTGTTGCCATCTGGATGCTGGAGCGCATCATTCCGGATATCGCGGCTCAGGCGCTGTGGGGCATTCTGCTGATTGGCGCAGCGGTTTACCTGAGTGCAACCGACCCGCTCAAGGAGGCAGCATCGGGTTGGTCTCGACTGTGGAAAACGATCGGCGTCATTCTGCTGATCTGGGGCTCGTTGATTTTGGTCGGCGTAGCAGCCGGTGGCAAAGGCAGCGTCTTTACGCCACTGGCGGGCCTGAGCATGGGAGCGCAAGGCGGCAGCGCTCAGCCAACGGCGGCCCTGTCGTTCACCCGCGTCAAGAATCTGGCCGACCTCGACACGAAACTCGCTCAGGCCAAGGCCGAAGGCAAGCCTGTCATGCTGGATTTTTATGCCGACTGGTGCGTTTCATGTAAAGAGATGGAGCACAACACCTTCAGCGATCCCACTGTCATTGCCGGCTTGAAACCTTTTGTCTTGCTGCAAGCGGACGTGACCGCCAACAACGCGGATGACAAGGCGCTGTTCAAGCGTTTCGGCGTGCTTGGCCCACCCACCATTGTGTTTTTCAACGCTAAAGGTGAGGAACAAAAAGCCCAGCAGGTCGTGGGCTATGAACCACCCCAGACGTTCATGAAACATATCGAGGCAACGAGTGCGCCGTGAGGTGACAGCCACCAACTGAAGTGGGCTGACTCTTGCAAAGTCGCCCAGAATAAGAAACACAGAAAAACCCTCAGCTTTTATGCTGGGGGTTTTTGTATTTTGAGCGTAAAATCGAAAACGGGTTAAGGCCGATCGGTTCCATCGTCCAAGTAGGATCATGGCGCAACTAAAGAACAGAATAAGAGAACGAATTCTTTGATTAATGCGGCTACCAAAACAAAAAATGATCGCATGATTCGTTTTTTCACCCGTCCGCTTGCTATTAATCTTCTGCTGGGCTTACCGGCTCTGATACTTTTGATCTGGATCGTGATCAGTGAGTACCAACAGTTCCAGCAAACCACGCTCAGCACCAATCAAGATGCAGACCGTGCCGCCGCGGTGTACGCCAGCCAGATTCATACTCGGCTTCTGACGCAATTTATCGAACTCGAATTTATCGGTACCAATCTGCTCGATGAAGAGACCGATCCGACTGATCTCTCACCAAGAACTGTTCGCTCCCTTAAGCGGTTCATGGATATCCATCCGGATTTTTACGCGCTGAACATCCTTTCTGCCGACGGTAGCAAAATCCTCTGGTCATCCATCAAGCAAAGTCAAAAACCCATCGTTGAGGCGAATCAATTCAATCCTTTGGAGGGGCACCCGGATTTTCTGCTGGGTGAAAGTAAGTTTGCTACTCGCTTCGGCGGCTATTTTCTTGCGATGCGTTACCGCGTAAAAAATCCCGATGGCGGCGTTCGCTTTTTTGTCGGCTCACCTTATCGACTGACTCATTTGATGGCATTCGATCTAAAAAACGCACCGTGGGTCTTTCGCATAAAAGACACGCGCTCCAATAAAATTCTGGGGGAATGGCGCGATGGCGTAATTTCCACCAACGATGATCCCTCACCCCTTGAGACTCAGAACCGGGCGAAAGTCATTGGCACACCGCTCTGTGTCGATGTCTATGGTACAGCCGATCTCGCCTGGCAACGTTACCAGGCAACGGCATGGCAACGCTGGATTCTTGAGTTCAGTCTGATGCTCTTCCTGGGTGCCGTTTCACTACTCACCCGACGCCTATTGCATGAACGAGCGCACGCCAATCAACACTTGCAGCGGTTCTCCCAGTTCAATCGGATGCTCGCCGAAATAAACCAGGTGATCGCAGATGCCGAGGATGAAAACCAGCTATTCGACCAGATCTGCAAGATCGGCATCGATGAAGGGCAACTTGCACTCATGTGGGTCGGGCGACCGGATGAACAGGGTGTTTTCAAATTTCTGGCCGCGGCGGGCAGGACGGAGTTTCTGAATGGACTGCGTTTATCAATCGACCCGGATCACTACACGGGTCAGGGTTTCTGCATCCAGACCTGGAACAGTGGCCGGCCATTTTTCAGCACCGACCCCAGCATCTCTCCGTTTCCCTGCGAGTGGCAAGAACGCGCACGTGCTTTTGGTCTGTGGGCAGTAGCCAGCTTGCCGCTTCGACGAGATGGTGAAATTCAAGCCTTGTTGGTTGTCTACTACCCGGAAGCCAGAGACTTAACGGAGTTCCAGCCGCTCTTCGAGGAACTTGCCGAAGATATTTCGCGAGGGCTCGATCGGCTGGAGCTCATAAAACGTGAACGCATGAGTTCTGCCTTTAATCGGGCCATTCTGGATAATTCATCCGCTGGCATCATGTTGCTGCACAACCGCATCATCAAATTCGCCAACCAGCGCTTGGCCGACTTGATCGGTGCCGCCAGTCCACAGGATCTGGTGAACCGCCCGACGCGTGATTATTACTATCGCCCAGAAGATCAGGCACACCTGCTCAAACTGATTCCAGAAGCTTTTGCCAAAGGTGAACAGGTTCACTTCGAGGCCCAGTTTCGACGCGTAGACAATGGGGAAATTCGCTGGTTTAGCCTGACAGGACAAGCATTCAACCTACCGGGTTTCGATGAAACCTGGATGATCACCGACATCACGGAGTACCACGAAGCCCTCAGCCAGCAACGCCTTCTGGCCTCGGCCCTGGCCGCCATCCAGGAAGGTGTCGTGATCACAGACAACCAACAGCACATTATCTACGTCAACGCGGCCTTCACCGCTCAGACTGGGCTGGCGCTGCCGGACATCCAGGGCGCCTCTCTGGCCGATCTTCTCGGCCACCACAGTCCGAACGACATCAGATCCGTGGTTCAGAAAATCCAGAACGAAGGCAAAAGCTATCGAGGCCAAACACCGATCAAACAGAAAGATGGTCGAGAATTCTGGAGCTTGATGACCATCAACCCCGTCATCAACGAATCAAACCAACGAACCAATTTTGTCTGCGTCCTGCGGGACATCACCGCGATGCGGCGACTCAATGAACGCCTCGAATATCAATCCCTGCATGATCCACTCACCCATCTGCTGAACCGCAGAGCGCTGGAAAAAACTCTGGAGGAGCGGGTCCATCAAGCCCGGTTGACGAATCAGCCTCTGGCTGTAGGCATGCTTGACCTCGACGATTTCAAGCCAGTCAATGACACCTATGGCCATGAAGCAGGCGACCGGTTGCTCAAGTTAGTATCTCAACGCCTTTCAGAACGTTTGCGCGAACATGATGTCCTGGCACGAATCGGCGGCGACGAATTCGTGATTATCATCGACTATCTTGATGATGGTAATCTCGCGCAGCAGCTACAACGGATACTTGAACGCCTGCACGAAGCCATTGAGACTCCGTTCGAGATTGAAGAGGAACAACTGGCTTGGGTAGGCATGAGCATGGGCGTGGCACTGTATCCCGATGACGGCGCAGAGAGCGACTTGTTATTGCGGCGTGCGGACGCGGCGCTCTATCGAGCCAAAACACATAAGCATACGCAAGGTCTCTGGTGGCGGCGCTGGATCGAAGAGAGCAATTCAGCCAAACCGCTGAATCCATAACCCATCATCGGGAAGCGGAAAAAAACACGCCACCGAGCTGACTTGATATCAGGTCACGTCCGTGCGGACAATCAACACCACTGCTTCTGCCGCGATACCCTCACCCCGACCGGTAAAGCCCAAGCGCTCTGTCGTGGTGGCCTTGATGTTCAGCGCACCGACATCCATCTGCAGAAGATCGGCCAATCGCGTCCGCATAGCCGGGATATGGGCACTCATTCGAGGCGCCTCGGCAATGATCGTCAAGTCGGCATTGCCGATACGCCATTGGTGTGACCTCAAAAGCGCATGCACACGGGCCAGCAGATGCATGCTATCAATCCCGAGGTACGCCGGATCCGTATCCGGAAAATGCTGGCCGATATCCCCCAAACCCGCCGCACCCAACAGCGCATCGCAAAGCGCGTGAATCAACACATCACCGTCCGAATGGGCCTTGAAAGCCCGATCGAACGGGATACGCACCCCGCCGATCATCAAGTGGTCGCCCGCCTTGAACGCGTGCACATCAAACCCGTGCCCGACCCGCCAAGGCACGGACTGGAATGACGACGGTTGTTGCTCGCTCATAACTGCTCCGATCTGTTTATTCTGGAGTTGCCGTATCGCCAACCAAGGCCGACTGGAAGGCGGACTGGGCCTGCAAAATCAATCTAGCCAACGGCAAATCATCGGGATGCGTGATCTTGAGGTTATCGGCATGTCCTTTCACCAACAATGGTTTCATGCCGACATGCTCCATCGCCGAGGATTCGTCCGTGAGGATCACACCATCCTGATGAGCGCGATCCATTGCCGCAGCCAAAGGCCCCAGCCTGAATGCCTGGGGTGTGAGCGCATGAAACACGCCGTCTCGCGGCACGGTCATCGAAACACAGTTCCGCTCATCCGCCTGTTTCAGGGTATCCCGCACGGGTACCGCCAGTAAACCACCCACATCAGAACCACGTACTGCTTCGAGCAACTTGTAAACATCGGCGGGTCGAACACAGGGACGCGCGGCATCATGCACCAAGACCCAACTTTGCCGGTCAACCGCCTGTTTGCCGGAAAGATAGTTCAATGCGGCCAGCACGCTATCTGAACGGGTGGCACCACCTGGGGTGAAGTGGAGCGGGAACGCTGAAAAAGATGCCAGAAGCTTCGGCGTAAGTTCATCACCTGCTGCCAGTGCCAACACAGCCCCTTTGATTCCGGGCAGGCCGATGAAACGAGACAGGGTGACTTCAACCAGAGTCCGCCGATCAATTCTCAAATGCTGTTTGGGTTGATCGGCGCCCATACGCCGCCCAGCACCGGCGGCAGGCAGCACCAACCACCAATCATCGATGATCGAATCATTCGGGGATAAAGACGACGAAATCAAAGAAACTTGAGCCCAAAAATCAGTGTGCGCTGGTCACGGGATTGACCGCTGTTGCAGCCGCACCCTGCCCCGATCCGGCTGATGACGCCGATGGATTGGGTTCAGGGTTCCCCGACATGGTTTGCGGTGCAGTCAGCGTATTGGGGGTGATCTGCTCGGTTTGAGCATCTTCAATGACCTGGTAGAAGGTCTCATTCGGCCCGATCATCCCCAAATCCAGACGAGCAAGTGCCTCAACGGTGCCCAAACCCGTCTTGAGATCATCCACCTCAGCGAGCAACCGTCGATTACGTTCGGTCAATGCCTCTTGCGTTTGCAGCATGTCCGCCAATCGGGCCTGCTTGTGCCAAAGCTCGGGTAGCGAAGACTCACCGAACCAGAGCCGCCACTGAAGGCTGCCAAGAATGATCAGCAAACCTATCAGCAAAGATTGGCGGATGGCTCGATTCATATCGACAATTCGTGGTCGAATGATCTTATGCGCGACGGAATACGGCAACGCCCGGGAATGTGGCGCGTGATCCCAATGCTTCTTCGATCCGCAGAAGCTGGTTGTACTTGGCCATACGATCGGAACGGGACATGGAGCCGGTCTTGATCTGACCGGCATTGGTCGCCACGGCAAGATCGGCGATGGTGGTGTCTTCCGTTTCACCCGAACGATGCGATACCACGTTGGTATACCCGTTTTCCTCGGCCAGGCGCATGGTATCGAGGGTTTCAGTCAGGGTGCCGATCTGGTTGACCTTGATCAGAATCGAATTACCGATGTGCTTGTCGATACCTTCGCGCAGAATCTTGGCGTTGGTGACGAAGATGTCATCACCCACGAGCTGGACCTTGCTCTTCAAACGCTCGGTCAGCAGCGCCCAGCCGTCCCAGTCTTGTTCGGCCATACCGTCTTCGACGGAGAGGATGGGATATTTGCCGACCCAGTCCGCCAGCAGGTCAACCATTTCGGCTGAAGTGTAGGCGCGGCCTTCTGCCGTAAGATGGTACTTGCCATCTTTATAAAATTCGGAGCTGGCAGCATCGAGCCCGATGAAGACATCTTTGCCCGGCACAAAACCGGCCAATTCGATGGCTTCGATGATGATCTGGATTGCCGCTTCGTTCGAAGGCAGATCAGGTGCAAAACCGCCCTCATCGCCTACCGCCGTGTTCAAACCACGGTCGTGGAGCACTTTTTTCAGCGTGTGGAACACTTCGGTGCCATAGCGCAGCGCTTCGCTGAAGCTGGGTGCGCCCGCAGGGATAATCATGAATTCCTGCATATCCACCGAGTTGTCGGCGTGCGCGCCACCGTTGATGATATTCATCATCGGCACCGGCAGGGTCACACCTTTGCCTTTGCCCAGGTATTCGAACAAGGGTTTGCCGGCAGCGGCAGCGCCCGCATGCGCTGCGGCCAAAGAAACCGCCAGAATGGCATTTGCGCCTAAACGAGATTTGTTCTCGGTGCCGTCGAGCTTGATCATCGCCGCATCAATCGCGGCCAGATCGTTCACATCCATGCCCTTGATCGCAGTGGCAATTTCACCATTGACATTGGCCACCGCGCGGGTAACGCCTTTGCCGCCGAAACGGGATTTATCGCCGTCGCGCAGTTCGATGGCTTCACGTGTACCTGTCGATGCGCCCGAGGGAACAATGGCTCGTCCCACGAAGCCGCCTGTCACGTGGACTTCGGCCTCAACCGTGGGATTGCCGCGGGAATCGATTACTTGTCGGGCACGCAGGCCTTCGATGACTGTCATGTGGTCTCTCCAGATTAGTTCAGTATTCAAGTATGTGTTGGCTGCATGACACCTTGGCGACATGCAGCGGGAAATGGGGTTTACCGTGTCATCAATGCCTGTTCGGGGAAACCGGCACCCTTAACCAGACGATCGATCTCCACCAGGGTATGCAATAGATCGGCCATTTGGTCGAGCGGCCAGGCATTCGGCCCATCGGACAAAGCCTTGGCCGGATCAGGATGTGTTTCCATGAACAATCCCGCCACACCGGCGGCAACGGCAGCCCGCGCCAACACCGGGACAAATTCACGCTGGCCGCCCGAACTGGCACCCTGCCCGCCCGGCAATTGCACCGAATGGGTCGCGTCGAACACGACCGGCGCACCGGTTTGGCGCATCACGGCGAGGCTACGCATATCGGAAACCAGATTGTTGTAGCCGAAACTGGCACCGCGCTCACAGACCATGATCTGGTCGTTACCCACCGCACGCGCCTTATCCACCACGTTGCCCATATCCCAGGGCGCAAGGAACTGCCCTTTCTTGATGTTCACCGGCTTGCCTTGACGGGCGACGTTCTGGATGAAGTTGGTTTGTCGGCACAGGAATGCGGGTGTCTGTAGAATATCGACAACGGCGGCCACTTCATCGAGCGGCGTATCTTCATGCACGTCGGTCAACACCGGCACACCGATAACCGATTTGACGCGCTCCAGTATCGCCAAGCCATGCTCCAGACCCGGACCACGGAAACTCGCACCGGAAGAGCGGTTGGCCTTGTCGAACGAGCTTTTGTAGATGAACGGGATGTTCAATTGCTGGGCGATTTCCTTGAGCCTTCCTGCCGTTTCCTGCGCCAGCGTTTCCGACTCGATCACACAGGGGCCGGCGATCAGAAACAAAGGTTGATCCAATCCCACCTTAAAATTCAACAGATTCATTCGGCAACTTCCTCATCGGCACCACCGGCACGCTGCGCTAATGCGGCCTGGATGAATGCGGTGAACAGGGGATGACCGTCGCGCGGAGTCGAGTTGAATTCCGGGTGGAACTGGCTGGCAATAAAGAACGGGTGTTCAGGCAATTCGATGGTTTCAACCAGGTGGTTCTCGGCAGAGAAGCCGGAGAAGACCATACCGGCCTCTTCGAGCGTTTTCTGGTATCCGTTATTGAATTCGAAACGGTGGCGGTGACGCTCGCTGATTTCCGTCTTGCCGTAGGCCAAGGCCGCGCGGCTGCCCGGGGTCAACTCGCAACGCTGTGCCCCGAGACGCATTGTGCCGCCAAGATCGGTTTTTTCGTCGCGCAGAATCAACTCACCGTTCTCATCCCGCCACTCGGTGATCAACGCGATCACAGGATGGGGGGTGTCCTTGCGGAACTCGGTCGAGTGCGCATCAACCAGGCCCGCGACATGACGGGCATACTCGATCACGGCCACCTGCATACCGAGGCAGATACCCAGATACGGCTTGCGGGATTCCCGAGCGAAGCGGACGGCCGCAATCTTGCCTTCGACACCGCGCTCGCCAAAACCGCCCGGAACGAGAATCGCATCCATCATCTCAAGCACGGTTGTCGGCTCGCGCTCAAAACGCTCTGAATCGAAGTAGTGGATATTCACCCGCGTGCGGGTTTGAATACCGGCATGCAGCAAGGCTTCGTTCAGGCTCTTGTACGCATCCAGCAGATCGACATATTTACCGACCATCGCAATATCCACGATGCGGTCGGGCTTGGTTTGCGCCTCGACGACACGATCCCATTCGGTCAGATCGGCAGAACCGGTCTGGATGTGCAATTTGCGCAGGACGATTTCGTCAAGTTTTTGCGCGTGCAGCAAGCGCGGTACGCGGTAGATCGTGTCTGCATCCACCGAAGAGATCACGGCATCGAAATCGACATTGGTGAACAGCGCAATCTTGCGGCGTTCATCGTCCGGCAGGCTCACTTCCGAACGGCACAAAAGAATGTCGGGCTGGATACCGATGGAACGCAATTCCTTGACGGAGTGTTGCGTCGGCTTGGTCTTCACTTCGCCTGCGGTGCGAATATAGGGCACCAGCGTCAGGTGCATGTAGATTGCCCGCTCGCGGCCCAACTCCACCCCCATCTGCCGGATCGCCTCAAGGAAAGGCAACGATTCGATGTCACCCACCGTGCCACCGATTTCAATCAGCGCCACGTCATAGCCCTTGCTGCCTTCCAATACGCGTCGCTTGATCTCATCTGTGATGTGCGGGATAACCTGCACGGTGCCACCGAGATAATCGCCGCGCCGTTCTCGCCGGATCACCGACTCGTACACACGGCCGGTGGTGAAATTATTGCGCTTGCCGACCGGACTGCGCACGAAGCGCTCGTAATGCCCCAGATCCAGATCGGTTTCCGCGCCATCCTCCGTAACAAAAACCTCGCCATGCTGGAAAGGACTCATCGTACCGGGATCGACATTGATATAAGGATCGAGCTTGAGCAATGTAACGCGCAGCCCACGAGACTCGAGCAGGGCGCCCAGGGAGGCTGCCGCGATACCCTTACCCAGAGAAGAGACGACGCCACCGGTAACGAACACAAATTTGGTCATAGAAGAACCATCAGTAATGAATGCCTAAAACGAAAAAGCCAACCAGAAATTCATGCAAAGCGGCGAGCCCAATGCGCGCAAAAAGGAATCGGCGGCAAAATTAACCAGGACGGCAAAGTTGATGGACTGGCATCATAAGACATTCGGCCCTCAAGAACAATTTGCACCACCCGCAAAACCGGGAGCCTGTCGGACTTGAGGCTGACTATTCATCTACCTATTTCCAACGGGAAGATTCTTAAATTTATTTATGTCTACATATTTTTTATACTATGGTTTTGATTAGACTGACTCATTGGTTCATCGGGAAGACCTGATCCGCATGAAATTCAGGCAGAAGGCAACAACTCGGCACCCTGTGGCAGCACAGGGCGATGAGTGAAGTTGACTCACAATCATCGGTTTATGGCATATATAATTAACTGGAAAAATCATTAGGTGACTACTATTATGCTTAAAGAACACGCAACGATGTCGGACGAACAGATTGCTCGCCTGCTTTTCGATACGTCTCGCATGTGGCGCTCCCAGCTCAATACCGTACTGGCGGAATACGACCTCACGGCATCAGCATGGTCCGTCATTCGCGTGTTGCGTGATGAAGGTCAGGGTCGAACCCAGAAAGAACTGGCCAGCGCCCTGGCCATTGAAGGGCCGACACTGGTCAAACTGCTCGACAGCCTGGAGCGTCTGAACTGGATCGAGCGCCGTGTTGCGCCGACCGATCGCCGCGCGAAAACGATCTGGCTGATTGATTCGGCACTGCCGCAAATCAAGGAAGCCGACATGAAACTCGGCATGGTGCGGCACAGCATTGTAGATGTGCTTGATCAAGGAGAACGGCAAGACTACATCCGTCTGATGAGCAAACTGAAACATAACCTGGAGCAGATGTGTCATGAATCAAACAGCGAAGGAGACGAAATCTGAGGCCCCCTTAAACCCGCCTCCCGAGCCTTCTGCTGCTCCTTCGGATGACTTTAACAAAGCATCTGAAACTCAACGACACAGCGCACCCACTCCCAAGTCGAAAGCCTCTCGGCACCGCCTGTTCCTGATTCTGTTTTTCCTGCTCCTGGCCACCTGGCTGGGATTGGGTTATCTGCGCTACAACCAGCAATTCATTTCGACCGAAGATGCGTTCATCAACGGCAACCAGACGCAAATCGGGCCCGAAGTATCCGGTCTGCTTCAGACTACGCCATGGCAAAATAATAAAGACGTAAAAAAAGGCGACGTGCTGTTCACGCTCGACCCCACGCCCTATCAACTCGCGGTGGATGCGGCAAAGGCCGGTTTAAGTGCGGCAAAGCGCGAGCAGCAAACCGCCGACGCAGCGATCATCACGGCTCAGGCCGAGCTCCTGCGACAGGAAGCAGCCGCCCAGCAGGCTCGTGATCATTTGTATCGGTTGACGAACATCAAGAACAAGCAATTCGTGTCCGAACAGGCGCTTTCTGATGCCCGATCCGCCCTGGCAGTAGCCAAAGCCGCCGTTGAACAGGCTCGTGCGCAACTGGATCAAACCAAGGCCAGCGCAGGCGCCAGCGGCTCGGAGAATGATCGAATCAAGGCGGCCAAGGCCCAGTTGTCGCAGGCGGAGTACAACCTGAGCCAAACTGTCGTGCGCGCGCCCATGTCCGGCCGACTCGCCAATTACTCGATCGAACCGGGCCAACCCGTCAGCGCCCATCAAACCGTCTGCTCGATCGTGGCCACAACCGGCCTGTGGGTAGACGCCAACGTCAAGGAAACGGAACTGGGAGAAATCCGTGTGGGGCAACCGGCACAGATCGAGTCCGATATCTATCCGGGACATGTATTCAAAGGACACGTGCTTTCGATTGCGGCAGGGGCAGGCAATGCCTTTTCGCTGCTTCCGCCACAAAATGCTACCGGCAATTGGGTCAAGGTCACCCAGCGCGTGCCGGTTCGCATCGTACTGGACGACACCGATACGCAGCACCATCTGCCCATCGGCACCAGCACGACGACCCGCATCGAACTGACAAAAAATCCTGAAAGTTTCGTGCAGTCACTGCTTGGCGTTATCGGGCTCAGTGGACTCGTGACGCCATCCAAAGCGAACCCGCACTAGAGCCGAACAGATCAGCCCCAGCCATGAGCAAATCCACCCCTCTATTCGATGCAAGCAAACTGACCGCCTTCGAGCGCGTGATGATCACGCTCGCCGTGATGGCGGCCACCGTCATGCAAGTGCTCGATACGACCATCGCTTCGGTTGCCCTGCCCTATATGGCCGGTGATCTGGGGGCTTCGCCCGATCAGATTTCCTGGGTACTGACCAGCTATCTGGTGGCTTCCGCGATCATCATGCCGCTCACCGGCTACTTCACGGACAAATTCGGCCAACGGGAATACCTGATGCTCAGTATCGGGCTGTTCGTGCTGTCTTCGGCCTTATGCGGTCTATCTGCCAACCTGCCGCAGATTGTCGGTTTCCGCCTGCTGCAGGGTGTGGCCGGTGCGGCACTGGTCCCGCTATCTCAAGCCATCATGGTGCAGGTTTTCCCGCCGGATCAACGGGGCAAGGCCATGGCGATCTGGGGTATCGGGGTGATGGTCGGCCCTATCCTCGGCCCGACCATCGGCGGTTGGATCACCGAGACCATCAACTGGCGCTGGACGTTCTACATCAACCTGCCCGTCGGCCTGCTGGCGTTGTTCGTCGTCGGCCGATTTGTGCCGCGAATCCCGCGCAAGACCGGACGGACGATGGACTGGTGGGGCTTTGCCCTCCTCGGGCTGTCGATTGGCGGTCTGCAATACGTGCTGGATCGGGGCAATGAGGACAACTGGTTTTCCTCCTCGACCATCGTCACGGCCGCCATTATTTCGGTCGTCGCATTGGTTTTCTTCATCTGGCTGAGCTTTGTGCCAAACCGCAAACCCGTTTTTTCGCTTGAGATATTCCGGGATCGAAACTTTACCCTGGCCAATGGCGTGATGCTGCTGATGGGGCTTGGCATGTTCGGTGCGATTTTCGTGCAACCTTTGATGCTGGAGCAGGAAATGGGCTATCCGGTGATGACGACCGGCATGGCGTTGGCGCCGCGCGGGATTGCCAGCATGGTGGCAATGATGATCGTGGGGCGCATTATCGGCAAAGTCGATATCCGCCTGATCATCATTACCGGCATCGCCCTGAGCCTTGCGGGCAGCTGGGGCATGATGCAATACAACCTCGACATCAACACGTGGGAGATTGTCTGGCCACTGCTGTTTCAGGGGGCGGGCATCGGTATGATTTTCGTGCCGTTATCCACGGCGGCATTTTCCACGCTCGCACCTCATTTTGCCGCCGAGGCAGCCGGGATTTACAGCCTGGTGCGAACTGTTGGCTCTTCCATCGGCATTTCGCTGGTCGCCACCTTGGTCAGCCGCCACGCTCAGGTTGCCTGGAATCAGCTGGGTGGCGGCATCACGATCGAAAACCCGCTCGTCTGGCAGTATCTCGCCCCACTGCACCTGACCCCACAATCCCCCCAAGGCGCGGCCATTTTGGCCAACGTATTGCGCGAACAATCCAATATGCTGTCCTATCACGATGCGTTTGTGCTGATTTTCGCCAGCTTCCTGTTCATGATCCCCGTCGCCTTCGCGCTCAAATCCGGGCAGAAAAAGAATGTGACGCCATCTATCGCAGCCGAGTAATTCACCGCCCGCTCACACGAGACGGGCCGCTATCTGTCGTCTGAATTGGTTATACTCCTGATTCTGAATCAGTTCGAGAATGCTATGCCGCGCAAGTTTTTCCGCAAATGGGCCCCGAGCAAGGAGGCCGTATTGGCTCCGGCCTTCATGCGCCCTTTTGCCAAGTGGCTGGCGCACCCGAATTTATGGCATCTGAACCGGCGTTCGGTATCCGGCGGCGTGGCCGTAGGCCTGTTCATCGCTTTTCTGCCCACACCGTTCCAGATGCTGCTGGCCGCCATCGCCGCCGTCTTTTTCCGGGTGAATGTTGCGTTGGCCGTTGCCATGCCGTTGCTATCCAACCCGTTCACCATGGTGCCGATTCTCTGGGGTGCCTATATCATCGGATCCTGGCTCACGGGCTGCACGGTGACTGTGCCGACGACGGGCATCACTTTTGAATGGGTCATGATGCAACTGCATGTCATCTGGCTGCCACTGCTGACCGGCCTGCTCGTGCTCGCGACCCTGAGCGCGGTCATCAGTTTTTTCACCATTCAGTTTTTATGGCGGCTGAATGTCATCCTCCACAAACGGCGCAAACAGAAACTGCGCGCACGTGGCCCCGGCCAGCCGCCGCTTTAGCCCATCAAGACTAACAAATTCGACTCCCACGCCCCCGGCTCACAATAATCCTGGCTCACCAAACTCATGGCTCAAAAAATAATCGAACATCCCGTTTTCGCCCAACTGCGTACCCTGATGGCAGAGCGCATCCTGATTCTCGATGGTGCCATGGGCACCATGATCCAGAAACGCAAACTCGCCGAGGCGGATTACCGCGGTGAACGGTTCGCAGAGTGGCCGGTCGATCTCAAGGGCAACAACGACCTGCTTGTGCTGACCAAACCGGATGTCATCGCCGATATTCACACAGCCTATCTGGATGCCGGCGCAGATATCATCGAAACCAACACGTTCAACGCCACCCGCATCTCGATGACCGATTACCAGATGCAGGAGCTGGCTTACGAGATCAACGTTGCGGCAGCCCGCCTCGCGCGCGAATGCGCGGATGCCAAAACCCGTGAAACCCCAGAAAAACCACGCTTTGTCGCGGGTATTCTCGGCCCGACAAGCCGTACCGGTTCGATTTCACCCGACGTCAACGACCCCGGCTACCGCAATGTCACCTTCGAAGAACTCGCCACCGCGTACCGCGAATCGGCCGAAGGCTTGATCGAGGGCGGCGTCGATATTCTGATGATCGAAACCATTTTCGACACACTCAATGCCAAGGCGGCCGTGTTCGCACTGGAACAATTGTTTGCCGATCGCGGTCAACGCTGGCCGGTGATGATTTCCGGCACCATTACCGATGCCTCTGGGCGCACGCTCTCCGGCCAGACGACCGAAGCGTTCTACAACAGCCTGCGCCACGCACAGCCCTTATCCATCGGCCTGAACTGCGCCCTCGGCCCCGATTTGCTGCGCCAGTACGTCGCAGAACTCTCCCGCGTGAGCGAATTCCCCGTATCGGTTCACCCGAATGCGGGGCTGCCGAACGAACTGGGCGAATACGACCTTCAAGCCGACCCGATGTCGCAGCAAATCGGCGAATGGGCACGTTCGGGGATCATCAACATCGTCGGTGGCTGTTGCGGCACCACGCCGGAACACATCGCCCACATGGCCAAACAGGTCGCCCCCTACCCGCCGCGCGTACCGCCCACGCCCGAGCCTGCCTGCCGGTTGTCGGGCTTAGAGCCGTTCAATATCACGCCCGAATCGCTGTTCGTGAATGTGGGCGAACGCACCAACGTCACCGGTTCCGCCCGCTTCCGCCGTCTGATCAAGGAGGGCGATTTCGCCACCGCGCTCGATGTGGCCCGCCAGCAGGTTGAAGCCGGGGCGCAGGTCATCGATATCAACATGGACGAAGGCTTGATTGACGGCGAAGCGGCGATGGAGCGCTTTTTGAAGCTGATCGCCTCGGAACCCGACATTTCCCGCGTGCCGATCATGATCGACAGCTCGAAATTCCATGTCATCGAAAAAGGTTTGCAATGGGTACAGGGCAAGCCGATCGTCAATTCGATCTCGATGAAGGAAGGCGAGGAAATTTTCCTCGAACACGCGCGCCTAGTGCGGCGCTACGGCGCCGCTGCGGTGGTGATGGCGTTCGACGAACAAGGCCAGGCCGATACCGTACAACGCCGCATCGAGATCTGCTCACGCGCCTACAAGCTGCTCACCGAAGAAGTCGGCTTCCCTGCCGAAGACATCATCTTCGATCCGAATATTTTCGCGATTGCCACCGGCATTGAGGAACACAACAACTACGCGGTCGACTTTATCGAGGGTACCCGCTGGATCAAACAAAACCTGCCCCATGCGCTGGTTTCCGGTGGTGTATCGAATGTCTCGTTCTCCTTCCGCGGCAACGAACCGGTGCGCGAGGCGATTCACAGCGTGTTTCTCAACCATGCCGTCGCCGCTGGCATGGACATGGGAATTGTCAACGCGGGCCAGCTGGTCGTCGTGGATGACATCCCCGCCGAACTGCGCGAAGCGGTTGAAGACATTGTGCTCAACCGTCGCCCGGATGCGACCGACCGAATGCTGGAAATTGCCGAAAAATATCGCGGCAGCGGCACGGGCGAAACCAAATCCGGCGCAGACCTCGCCTGGCGCGAACTGCCCGTCAACGAGCGGCTGGCGCACTCGCTCGTCAAGGGTATCGACCAATTCGTGATCGAGGATACCGAAGAAGCCCGGCTGGCTGCCGAACGCCCGCTGCATGTCATCGAAGGCCCGCTGATGGATGGCATGAACATCGTTGGCGACCTGTTTGGCGCCGGCAAGATGTTCCTGCCGCAGGTCGTCAAATCGGCCCGCGTGATGAAAAAGGCCGTCGCGCACCTCTTACCCTTCATGGAAGCGGAAGCCGCCGCCGGGGGCTGCGCGGCGCAATCTGCCGGGAGAATCCTGATGGCAACCGTCAAGGGCGACGTCCATGACATCGGCAAGAACATCGTTGGCGTTGTGTTGCAGTGCAATGGGTTCGAGATTGTCGATTTAGGCGTGATGGTACCCACCCAAAAAATCCTCGATACCGCCATTGCGGAAAAATGCGACATCATCGGCTTGTCGGGCCTGATCACGCCGTCACTGGACGAAATGGTGACCGTGGCCAGCGAAATGCAGCGCCAGGGCTTTACGATTCCCTTGATGATCGGCGGTGCAACCACGTCCAAATTGCACACCGCCCTGAAAATTGCCCCTGCCTACAATCAACCCGTCGTGCATGTGCTGGATGCCTCGCGCGCGGTGGGGGTAGCCGCCAGCTTGCTTGGCGACAACAAGGCCGCTTACGCAGAGGAAATCGCCAGCGAGTACGCGGCGCTCGTCGCCCGCCGCAAGGCCAATCAGGAAGAAGCCAAACGCGCTACACTGGCCGAAGCGCGGGCCAATAAACAGGTCATGGATTATTCGAACTACACCCCCGTGGCACCGAAAAAACCGGGCATCACGGTATTCGAAGATTACCCGCTCGAAGACATCCTGCCCTTTATCGACTGGACGCCCTTTTTCCAGAGCTGGCAACTGTTCGGCAAATATCCGGCGATTCTCGACGATGAAAAAGTCGGTGTTGAAGCACGTAAACTGTTTGACGACGCGCAAGCCATGCTCAAGACCATGGTCAAAGAGAAATGGGTGAAGGCCAGTGGTGTGATCGGCTTTTGGCCCGCCGCCAGCATCGACGACGATATTCGCGTGTTTACCGACGAAAAACGCCAATCCGTTCTGACGACACTGCACCACATCCGCCAGCAGATGCCACGTACCGGCGGCAAACCGAACCAGTGTCTGGCCGATTTCATCGCCCCCACCGGCAAGAAAATAAAGGACTGGATCGGCGGCTTTGCTGTCACCACGGG
>JACDJA010001628.1_pt1 | contig 18234 bp, 14 predicted proteins | sample 7449241 | NCBI WGS metagenome assembly JACDJA01 (sample SAMN14253289, study PRJNA609438) | sludge metagenome | isolation source: initial anaerobic sludge | collected 2018-12-20 | reverse complement strand
TGTGGACCGGGGAGGTGCTGGCCACCCGGCCCGCCGCGATCGAGGAGGCCCATGCGCGGATGATCAGCGCCGGTGCCCGGGTGGTGCTCGCCGCCGGCTATCAGGTCAGCCGCATGGGTGCGGTGGCTTCCGGTCGTCGGCCCGAGGAGGCCGATGAACTGCTCGTCGAGGCGACGCGCCGGGCGGTGACGGCCCGGGACAGCATGAGGGCACAGCGGCCGGGGCCGGCGTGGGTGGCGGCATCGATCGGCCCCTATGGGGCGGCGCTGGCCGACGGGTCGGAGTACCGGGGCCGCTACGCCCTCGCACGAAGCGAACTGGCCGAGTTTCACCGGGGCCGACTGACGGTGTGGGGCGAGGCGCAACGGCGACCCTCGACGAGAGCCGACGTCTGGTGGTGCGAGACGCTCCCCGACGGGATCGAGGCGGAGGTGCTCGCCGATGAGTTGGTCCGGGCGTCGACGGCGCTCGGGGAGCAGGGACTGCCCGTCCCCGAGATCGTGGTGACGATGACCGTTCGCTCGGACGGACGATGCCCGACCGGCGAGCCGGTCGACGAGGCGTTGGCTCCGATCCTCGGCGGCGGAGCGCTGAAGCCGATCGCGGTCGGGGTCAACTGCTGCGCACCAGCCGACGTCACAGCAGCGTTGGAGCGCCTCGCAGGGATCACACGGCTGCCCCTGGTGGCCAAACCCAACCTGGGTGGCGCATGGAACGCAGCGGACGGCCGTTTCGAGGGTGCCGGGCCCTCGACCCCGGATCCGGAGCGCCTTCGACGGTGGTTGGACGTCGGCGCACGGCTGATCGGTGGCTGCTGCGGTACCGGCACCGCCGAGCTGGCCGAGCTGGCCGATCTGGCCCGTCTGCTCTCGGCACACTGAAGCCTTAGTCTGGGGTGATGGCCACAGACGATGCGGTTCAGAAAAGCGAGGTCGACGAGGCGGACGGGGGAACCATTCCCAAGCACGGGACCTCCGGGTTGTTGGTGCTCGCCAATCGCCTGCCGGTGCGGCGGGTGACCTCCCCCGAAGGCACCCATTGGGAGACCTCCCCCGGTGGGCTGGTGACCGCCCTGTCACCCGTCCTCTCCCAGAGGAGCGACGCCATGTGGCTGGGATGGTCCGGCACCACCGGTACCGACGAGGAGGAGCCCCTGGTGGTCGACGGGCTGGCGCTGGCCCCCGTGCCGCTGTCGAGGGGGGAGGTCGAGCTGTTCTACGAGGGGTTCGCCAACCGCACCCTGTGGCCGCTGTATCACGACTCGATCGTCCGCTCGGAGTACCACCGCACCTGGTGGGACGCCTATCGGGCGGTCAACCGCCGCTTCGCAAAGGCGGCAGCGCTGTGGGCGGCGCCCGGTGCGGTCGTGTGGGTGCACGACTACCACCTGCAACTCGTTCCCGGGATGCTGCGCGAGCTACGACCCGATCTGCGCATCGGCTTCTTTCTCCACATCCCTTTTCCACCGGTCGAGCTGTTTCTCCAGCTGCCCTGGCGACGCACGATTACCGAGGGGCTTCTCGGCGCCGACGTCGTCGGGTTTCAGACCCAGGGCGGTGCCGCCAACTTCCGAAGCCTGGCCGCGCTGGTCGCCGACGCCAAGGTTGAAGGTTCCAACGTGCGCCTCCCCGATGAAGCCGGTGGGCGCACGATCCGGGTGGAGACCTTCGGCATCGGCGTCGACACCGCCACCCTCGAGCGGATGGCGACCGACCCGGAGATGATCGACCGGGCACGGGAGGTACGCCAAAGCCTGGGCAACCCGGAGCGGATCCTGCTCGGCGTCGATCGGCTCGATTACACCAAGGGCCTCGCCCGTCGCCTGCGGGCCTTCCGCGAGCTGCTCGAGGAGGACCGGCTCACCGTTGGGCGTCACGTGTTCATCCAGGTGGCCGAGCCCACCCGGGAGAACGTCAGCGACTACGCCGACTTCCGGGACCGCATCGACCGCATGGTCGGCGAGATCAACGGTCATTACGGCGAGGTCGGTGCCGTCCCGATGCAGTACCTGCACCGTCATCACAGCCTCGATGAGTTGGTGGCGCTGTATCTGGCCGCCGACGTGATGCTGGTGACGGCGGTGCGCGACGGGATGAACCTGGTGTGTAAGGAGTACGTGGCCACCCGCGTCGACAACACGGGGGCGCTGGTGCTGTCCGAGTTCGCCGGTGCGGCCGAGACGATGGGAGATGCGTTGATGGTCAACCCGTACGACATCGACGGCCTGAAGCTGGCGATCGAACGGGCGGTCAACATGCCGGTGGACGAGCAACACCGGCGCATGAGCCTGCTGCGCCAGTCGGTCATCGACAGCGATGTGCACCGTTGGGCCGAAGACTGGCTGGACGCCCTCGGTGTGGACCGATGAGCGCGCAGGTCGGGGAGCCGACCCTCGCTGCCGCCCTCGTCGCCGCCCTCGACCGCGCCGCCGCTTCGGGCACCCTGCTGGTGGCCTGCGACTACGACGGCACGTTGGCACCAATCGTCGACGACCCCGATCGCGCTGCGCCGCTGCTCGGTGCCATCGACGCGCTGGCGGATCTGGCGGCGCTCCCGGCCACGTGGGTCAGCTTGGTGTCCGGCCGATCACTGGACGCGCTGGTGGCGCTGGCTTGCCCGCCCCGTGCGATCGGGTTGATCGGCAGCCACGGCGCCGAGCGTGTCGCCCCCGCCGGGGCGGCCGACCGAGAAGCCGGCCATGACCCCGCCGGGTTGCCCCGGCCGCCACACGATGAGGCGGCACAACTGTTGAAGGAATTGGTCGCCGAGGTCGGTGCCGAAGTGGCGCTGGTGCCCGGCAGCCGAATCGAGACCAAACCCGTCGGCGTGGCCTTCCATTACCGCCTCGCCGACCCTGTCGCCGGCGCACGCGCCGCCGACGCCCTGATCGAGCGGCTGGCAAACCGGCCGGGGGTCCACGTGCGTACGGGAAAGATGGTGGCCGAATTCGCGGTGGCGGGTGCCAATAAAGGTGAGGCGCTGAAGGCCTTGATCGACCAGACCGAGCCTGACGTCACCGTCTTCGTCGGCGACGACGTCACCGACGAAGACGGCTTTGCCGTGCTCGGGGACGCCGATATCGGAATCAAGGTTGGCTCCGAGGTCACGGCGGCGACCCACCGCGTGGCGTCGCCCGACGAGGTGCTCGCTGTGCTGGCTCGCTTGATCCAGCACCGTTCCCTGCGCGGCTGAACCCGTTGTGATCGGTCCGTGATCCGTACGTTCCGAGGTCGCGGCCGTCCCACCGCCCAGGCGGTCTCGTGATCGCAGTGGCGGTGATCCTGGGAGTGGCGGTCGCTGCCGGGCGCTGGCTCGAACCACCCCCGGGTGCGGCCGCTGGGACCGACTGGGTCGTGTTGAACCTGGCGTTTCCCGCACTGGTGCTGGCCACGATCCCAGGCCTTGAGCTCGACCGGACTGCGCTGGTGCCCGTCGCCGTCGCCTGGTCGATCGTCGTCGTGAGCGCCCTGGTCGTCTGGGTGGTGGCCACGCGCGCCGGATGGTCCCGGCAGGTGACGGGCGCCTTGCTGTTGGTCGTGCCGCTCGGCAACACCAGCTTCCTCGGATTCCCGGCGGTCGAGGCCCTGCTCGGTCCCGAGGGGCTGCCGACCGCCGTGCTCTACGACCAGCTGGGGACGTTCCTTGCGCTGTCGACCTATGGAGCGGTCATCGCCGCCCGTTATGGCGGCTCGGAGGCCGCCTCCCCGGGGGGTGCTGCAATGCTGCGCCGGACGGTGAGCTTTCCGCCCTTCGTCGCCCTCGTCGTCGCCTTCGCTCTTCGGGGTGTGGCGCTGCCCGGATCGCTCACCTCGGCCTTTGACGTGCTGGCGGCCTCGCTGACCCCGCTGGCGATGGTCGGGATCGGGCTTCGGCTGTCCCAGCGTCGCCTGAGCGTTCCCGACGGTCCGGTCGTGTTGGGCCTGGGCCTCCGCCTGTTCGTGCTTCCCGCCGCCGTGCTCGCCGTGGCGGTGGTGGTCGGAGGTCGTTCATCGATCGAATGGGACGTCTCGGTGCTCGAATCGGCCACGCCTCCGATGATCACCGCCGGCATCGTGGCGACGGCGGCCGGACTGGATGAGGACACGGTGACCTCGCTGGTCGGCCTGGGGGTGGTGATCGCTCTGTTCACCTTGCCGGTGTGGGCCGTGCTGATCGGTTGACGCCGATCATTCGGTGACGCGCTGGAGAGGGTCGGATTACCGTACGGACGTGAGCGCCGTCCCACCCACCGATGTAGACAGAGCTCCCCGAGGTCGGCTCTCGCCGGACGAGGCCGATATCGCGTTGTCGAACGCGATCCTCACCGACGAAGGCCGTCAGGATCCCTACGGCCCGTACCGGGAGATCCGCGAGGGGCTCGGTCGTTATCGCTCGGCGATCGGATCGATGATCGTCGCCGACTACGAGAGCTGCCTCGAGGTGTTGCGCAACCCCGCGTTGGGCCGCCCGGAGCCCGACATGGATCTGCCCCCGGGCCTGAGCGGACGAGAGCGACGCCCAGAGGACCGTCGCGGGTCGATGCTGTTCGCCAACCCGCCCGATCACACCCGGTTGCGGGCACTGGTCAGCCGTACGTTCACGCCGCGTCGTATCGAGGCGATGCGGCCGAGGATCGAGGCGCTGCTCACCCCGATCCTCGACGAGATGGCAGAGGCGGGCACGGTCGACGTGCTCGAGGTGCTCGGGGCCCGCCTGCCGGCGGCGGTGATCTCCGATCTGTTGGGCGTGCCGCCCGAGCTACACGAGACGCTGGCGCCCCACGTCCGGGCGAGCACGGCCTTCATCGATGCCGCCGCCGACGACGAAGCGATCGCCCGGGCGGAGGCGGGCGTGGCGGTGATGGCCGAGGTGTTCGAGCAACTGATCGCCGACAAACGCCGGGTCCCCGATGATCGGCTGCTCAGCGCCCTGATCGACGTGGAGGAGGCGGGCGACCGCCTCAGCCACGAGGAGCTGTTGGCCAACACCGGGCTGATGTACGCCGCAGGCTTCGAAACGACGACCAACCTGATCGGCAATGGTCTGTTCGCCCTCCTCACCCACCCTGATGAGATGACGCGCCTTCGGGCCGATCACACGCTGATCCCCTCGGCGGTGTGGGAGTTGCTGCGCTGGGATTCCCCGGTGCAGCTCAACGTGCGGGCGGTGCTGCGCGAGGTGGAACTCTTCTACGAGACGATGCCGTACGGCCAGCTCTTCACCGTCCTCCAGGGCAGCGGCAACCGTGACGAGGCGGCGTATCCCAACGCTGACACCTTGGACGTCGGCAGGTTCGTCGACCGCGCGACGCCACCGCCGCTCAGCTTTGGATGGGGGCCCCACCACTGCCTGGGTGCGTCGCTGGCGCGGGCCGAGGGCGAGATCGTCTTCGATGCGCTGATCGACAGGTTCGGCTCCCTCGAGCTGGTCGATCAGCCTCGTTATCGAGCCAGTTTCACCTTGCGGGGATTGACGTCGTTGATCGTCGAGTGCCAGCAATAAGCGCGTCGGGATCGACCCCTCGGCGGCTTGACCCGCCAGTGCAAAGTTACCCAATCTTAACGTTGAGTGAGCTTCAGTGGGATCGGGTGACCCATCGCGCTACGGTCCTTTTGCGCCATTTGACCGCAACGTGCGGTGAGGCGCTGTGACCAGGTGAGGGAAACCGTGGTCCGGAAGGTGCCCCGCGCAACGACGCGTGAGCAGGCCCCGGAGTGTCCACGCAGGTTTCGCCGGTCATGGGGTCAACCCCCCGTTGAACGACAACCGAAAGGACTGTTCATGACTCAGAACCGACGATTTGGGAGGTTCGCCGTCGCCGCAGCCGCGCTGGTGGTCCTGCCGTTGGCCGCTTGCGGTGACGACAATGGCGAGAGCAGCGGTGGCGACACCGCAGCCGCCGACAGCCCACTCGCCGACGCCGACCTCAGCGGGGTGAGCCTCTCTGTCGGCTCGAAGGACTTCGATGAGCAGTTGATCCTGGGCAACATGTTGGCCGACGCCTTCGAGGCCGCCGGTGCCGACGTCGACCGCAAGATCAACCTTGGTGGCACCAACGTGGCCCGTGCGGCCCTCCTGTCCGGTGAGATCGACAGCTACGCCGAGAACAACGGCACCGGCTGGACCGAGCACCTCAAGCAGGAGGATCCGTCCAGCGACGGCGAGGAGCTCACCGAGAAGGTCCGCCAGATGGACCTCGAGAAGAACGACATTGTGTGGGTGGGGCGTGCGCCGTTCAACAACACCTACGGCTTCGCCACCGGTCCGGACCTCACCGAGAAGAACGGCGGCGCCTTCGACTTCGACTCGATGGCCACGTACCTGAAGAAGAACCCCGACGCGAAGGTGTGCATGGAGTCCGAGTTCCCCAGCCGTTCCGACGGTCTGGTGCTCTTCGAGGAGGCCACCGGGTACACGATCCCCAAGAGCCAGCAGGAGATCCAGGACACCGGCATCATCTACACCGAGACCCAGAAGGGCAACTGCGACTTCGGTGAGGTGTTCACCACCGACGGTCGCATCTCCGAGCTCGACCTGAGCGTGGTCGACGACGGCGGCGCGATGATCATCTACAACATCTCGATCAACGTTCGCAAGGACGTCTACGACGAGGCGCCCGAGGCGTTCGACACGATCGCCGACGCGGTGCTCGGGTCGCTCGATCAGGAGACGATGACCGCGCTGAACGAGCAGGTGTCCGCCGAGGGTGAGGATCCGGCCGACGTGGCCAAGCAGCACCTGGTCGACACCGGTCTCATCGACGGCTGACGCCCCTGGAGGGCCCGCACCGGGCCCTCCGTTCACCTCGAGAGGAAGAGCAGCACCGGATGGTTGAGAGCCTGCAGAGCTTCTGGGAGTACTTTCAGAAGCAACTCGACAACGACAGCTTCACGGAGGCGTTGTTTCAACACGCCACCTACGTCGTGTTGGTCACCATCTCCGCCACCGTCATCTCGGTGTCGTTGGGGGTGGCGGTCAGGCACCGTCCGGTGGCCAGGGAGGTGGCGTTGGGAATCGCCAGCGTGTTTCTCACGTTCCCCTCCCTGGCACTCTTCACCCTCTTCATCCCGATCCTGGGGCTTGGCTTCAAGCCCGCCTTCGTCGCACTGTTGCTCTATGCGCTGCTGCCGATCATGCGCAACACGGTGACCGGGCTCAACGGCGTCAGCCCCGACGTGCTCGAGTCGGCCAAGGGCATGGGCCTGTCGAGCACCGAACGGCTTTTCAAGGTGGAGTTGCCCCTGGCCTGGCCAGTGATCATCACCGGCATCCGGGTCTCGGCGCTGCTCACCACCGGCATCGCCGCCATCGCCACGCTGATCGCCGGCGGCGGTCTCGGCGACTTCATCAAAAAGGGGCTCAGCCGTCTGGGGCTGCCCAACTCGCTCGAGGCGATTTGGGTGGGCACCCTCGGCACGATCGCCCTGGCGCTTGTGATCGACCTCATCTTCGTCGGCATCCGCCGCGCCACCACGCCCCGCGGCATCCGCTAGCGCCCACCGCCCGTTCCCCAGTTCGCCCGCACCGAAGTTCGCATAGCATCCACAGGAGACCATCGTGTCCGAAACGCTCATCCAGTTGCAGGGGGTCTCCAAGACCTACCCCGGCAGCAAAGCTCCGGCGGTGTCCGACCTCGATCTCGAGATCAAGAAGGGCGAGATCCTTGTGCTCGTCGGGCCCTCAGGCTGCGGTAAGAGCACCACGCTGCGCCTGATCAACCGCATGATCGAGCCGACCGCCGGGCGGATCATCTTCGAGGGTAAGGACGTCACCAACGTCAACCCCGACCAGCTGCGCCGACAGATGGGCTACGTCATCCAGCAGATCGGTCTGTTCCCACACCGCAACATCTATCAGAACATTGCAACGGTTCCCCGCCTGCTGGGCTGGAACAAATCCGACATAGAGGAGCGGGCCAAGTACCTGCTCACCATGGTGGGGATGGACCCCGAGCAGTACCTCAGCCGCTATCCCAAGGAGTTGTCCGGCGGGCAGGCCCAGCGGGTGGGCGTCGCCCGGGCGCTGGCCGCCGACCCCGACGTGTTGCTGATGGATGAGCCCTTCGGTGCCATCGACCCGATCACCCGGGATCGTCTGCAGAACGAGTTTTTGCGGTTGCAGGCCGAGCTGCAGAAGACGATCGTGTTCGTCACCCACGACATCGACGAGGCCGTGAAGATGGGCGACAAGATCGCCATTCTGCGGGAGCAGTCCAAGGTGGCCCAGCTGGATACGCCCACCAATATCCTGGCCAGCCCGGCCAACGCCTTCGTCAAGGAGTTCCTCGGCTCGGGTGCCCTGCTGAAGGGGCTGACGCTCGAGCGGGTGCGCGACCTCGACATCCCGCAGTACCCAACGGTCAGCCTGCCGGCCGACCGCCCCAAGGTGCTGGCGGCGCTCGAGCAGGCCGACGACGATTGGGTGGTGCTGCTCGACGAGCAGCGGCGCCCGATCCGCTGGCTCGACCGGGAGGCGGTCGAGGGAGGCAAGTCGTCCATCGCGCAGTCGGGGTTACCTGTGCGTGTGGCGGTCGAGTCCGACCACACGCTCCGTGATGCTTTGGAATCGATGATTCGCTCCACCTACGGATCGGCGGTGGTCGTCAACACCGACGGCACCTACCGGGGCGTCATCACGCTGGAGGCCCTGGCCGAGATGGTGCGCAAGACCGAGGCCACCGCCCGGGACGAACAGGCGGTCTATCGGGCGGAAGCACGACGGGCGGCCGCCGCCGGTGTGGATGCACCCACTGTCGACCCAACAGCAGACCTGGCCACGCAGGCATCGGCCCGCAACGGCGACACGGCGAAGGGCACCTCATGAGCGATCTGGCCATAGCGGCGGCCGAGGCACAGTCGCCCGACGACGTCGAGTCTGACGCGCCCGGCCGCACGTGGAACTTCGACCTGATCATCACCCCGATCGCCATGGGATTGTTGTTGATCCTGCTCATCACCGTGTGGCAGTTCGCCGACATGGACGTGACCACCAAGAAGATCCTCTCGCCTGCCAACCTGCGCATCCAGACCTGGCAGCACCTGCAGATCACCTTCTGGTCGACCCTGCTGGTGATCTCGATCGCCATCCCGCTCGGCATCTTCATCACCCGCGAGGGGTTCAAGAAGTTTTCCGGGCCGATCCTCACGGTCGCCAACTCCGGGCAGGCCATTCCGGCTTACGGCCTGTTGGTGCTGTTTGCGGCCTGGATCGGCACGGGCATGCGCACCGTGATCATCGCGCTGATCGTCTTCGGCATCCTGCCGGTACTACGCAACACGATGGTGGGCCTCGAACAGGTCGACCGCTCCTACATGGAGGCGGGCAAGGGCATGGGGTACTCGGGGTTCCAGGTGCTGACGCGCATCGAACTGCCCCTAGCGGTGCCGGTCATCCTCGCCGGGGTGCGCACTGCGCTGGTGATCAACGTGGGTACCGCTGCGCTGGCAACGTTCATCGGTGGTGGCGCCCTGGGCGAAACGATCAACTCGGGGCTGAAGTTGCAGCGCAACACGGCGCTGTTCGTCGGTGCCGCTCTGGTCGGCCTGCTGGCGCTGACCATCGACTGGCTGGCGGCCCTGGCCCAGTACAAGCTGAAGCCCAAGGGTATTTAGCTCACTCCAGCGTTACTGAGCGGGCGAGGCCATCTGGGTGAGTATCAGATGGCCCATGACGACCGCCCGGCCGGTCAGAACGACGCGATCGTCGGCGACGATCGCCCGCAGGTCGCCACCCCGTTGTGACGCCTGGTGGCAGGCCAACGTGTCCCGGCCCAGCCGGTGCGCCCAATAGGGCGCCAGCAGTGCATGGGCCGAGCCGGTCACGGCGTCCTCGGCGATGCCCAGGCTGGGAGCGAACACGCGGCTGACGACATCGAGGTTGCCGTCCCCTGGGGCGGTGAGCACCAGCGGACGGTCCTCGGAGCGCGCCAGCGCCGACGGGTCGAAGCGGGCGGAGCGGACCGCAGCCGCATCGTCGAGCACAGCGATCAGGAAGCCCGTGGCGCCGGCCCCGGGTCCGGCGAGGATCTCGCTCGGGCGCTCGGCCAGGCCGAGGGACGCCCATTCCAGCGAGGTCGTCGTCGGTTCGGGTTGATGCGCCGGAAGGTCGAGGTCGATCTCGCCCGATGCGATGCGTCGGCACACCAGCGGCCCGGATCGGGTGAGAAACGTGGCCTCCTCGTTGCGATGGAGGTGGCCGTCGGCCCACAGCGTTGCCGCCGCCGCCAGCGTGGCGTGCCCACACAGGTCCACCTCGACCTCGGGGGTGAACCAGCGCAGGCGGTGGGCGTCATCCTCGGGCCAGCAAAAGGCGGTCTCCGACAGTTGTAGCTCGCCGGCGACCGCCTGCATCCAGGCATTCGGCGGCTCCTGGTCGAGCACGGCGACCGCCGCCTGGTTGCCTGCGAACGGCAAGGCGGTGAATGCGTCGATAAGCGTGAGGGTGGTCGGCATGACGACGATTCTGTAGGCCGGCGTCGGGTTATCGGTGGATGCGACGGCACAGGAGCGGTCACGGCACCCAGTACCGGTGCGGGGTGCCGTGGTCGCTAGTCGCCGACGGCGGTCGACTCCGGGGCCGTTGAGCGACCGGACGGTGGCGGCCACGGCGGTGGTCGTCCGTGGGGCCAGGGATCGGCCGCCCCTGCGGCGGGGGGCACGGGCGCGGCGTAGCCGCCGGGGGAGTGTGTGGGCGCGGCGTAGCCGCCGGGGAAGGTGTGCTGGTTGCGTTCCCAGGTGAGGTAGGCGTTGACGCCCAGCGCAATCGCCGAGCTACCACCGAGGAGGATGATCGACCCCACGATGGCGACACCCACCACTGCCTGCCCGCCGTCCTGGCCGACCAGGCGGGGCAGCAACCCGAAGCCGACCGCCACAGCGTTGTTCAGCGCATGGATGGCGACGCCCATCCACCAGCTTCGGATGACCCGCACGTAGGCGAGCACCATGCCGACCAACACCTGGGGCAGGATGAACGCCGGAAGAAACCAGGTGAACTCCGCGAAGTTCCCCAGGTGGGCACCGGCGAACACCACGGTCAGGGTGACGATGACCCCAAAGCGCACCCGGGTGGGCACGAGTGCCGGGCCGTCGTTGGTCTCGCGGGGCAGCAGGCGGCGCAGGATCAGGCCGAGCACGACGATCACGCCCACCGTCAGAGCCACCTCGACGACCGCAGCGAGCGCCTCGTCGTCTCCACCAACGATCGCCTGCCCGAGTGACACACCGAACAGGCTGGGCACGAACATGACCGACAGAACGCCGATCCCACCGGCGACGTGCCATGGGCGCAAGGACATCGGCAGCCGAAAGGCCACTTCTTCGATCAGGGGGGCGAGCACCACAGCCGTCAGTATGAGGCTGATCACCGGACCGGATTCAACCAGGTCGCCGATTGCGTTTTCGGGTGGGTCACTTCCGAAGGCGACCACTGCGATCGTGACGACGATCGACGACGCGTAGGCGACGGCGAGCGACACGCCCCACAGCGGCAGGAACCATCCGGTGCTCGGGGTGGCACGGGGACGAAACGAATCCCGGCCCGACCAGAACCGCAGGTAGTCGCCCAGGACACTGGTCGTTGACCGAGTTGAGGTCGGTTGTTGGTGACTCACCCGCTGGTCATTCACCAACCGGGCGCCTTAGAGACGTTCCTTGGGCTGATCCTTGAGCGTTTTCCCCGGGTCGGTGGTCGTGACCGGTTGCAGGATCGCTTCGACCTTGGCGACCAAATCGTCGTCGAGGGTGATGTCGATCGCCTGCACGTTGCGGGTGACCTGCTCGGCCTTGGACGCGCCCACGATCGCCGAGGCGACGTTGGGGTTGCGCAGCACCCAGGCCAGGGCCAGGTCGGCGGTCGAGAGACCGGCCTCGTCGGCCAGCGCCGAGACCTTCGCCACGGCGGTGAGGACGTCGTCGCTCATCCACCGGGAGATCATGTTCTTGCCACCGGCCTCGTCGGTGGCCCGGCTGCCCTCGGGCGGCGCCTCGCCCGGGCGGTACTTTCCGGTGAGCACCCCCTGGGCCAGCGGCGACCAGACGATCTGGCTGATGCCCAGCTCCTCGCATGTCGGGACGACCTCGGCCTCGATGACCCGCCACAACAGCGAGTACTGCGGCTGGCTGGACACCAGTGGCACCTTGAGCTCGTCGGCCAGCGCCGCGGCGGAGCGGATCTGGTCGGCGGTCCACTCCGACACGCCCAGGTACGCGACCTTGCCTTGGTGGACCAGGTCGGCGAACGCCGACATCGTCACCTCGAGCGGGGTGCGGTGGTCGTAGCGATGGGCCTGGTACAGGTCGATGTGGTCGGTGCCCAGGCGGCGCAGCGAGCCCTCGACCGATTCCATGATGTGCTTGCGGGACAGCCCTTGCTGGTTGACGCCCGGACCGGTGGGCCAGAACACCTTGGTGAACAGCTCGATCGACTCGCGCTGCACGCCCCGCAGGGCCTCGCCCAGGACCGATTCGGCCTTGGTGCCCGCGTAGACGTCGGCGGTATCGAAGGTGGTGATGCCGGCGTCGAGGGCCGCATGGACCGCCTCGATGGCGACGTCGTCGTCGATCTGCGAGCCGTGGGTCAACCAGTTGCCGTAGCTGATCGCCGACACCCGCATGCCGGAATTACCAAGAAATCGATGCTCCATGGCGGTTCACCCTACGGGGCCGGGCGGCTCCTCCGCAGGCGCCCATGCGACGGCAGGCCCGCCGGAGTAGGTCACGTCGACCACCTCGCCCGGTCGGGCCGGCGGGGCACCCCCCGTGCGGATGCTCAGCGTGAGCGCTTCACCATCGCTGGCGGCGACGGCACCGCCGATCGGCGTCACCCGAGTGAGCGTCGAGTGTCCGAGGAACTCCGCTTCGGTGACCCGCCAGCCGGTACCCGGGTCGGTTCCGTCAAGGGCGCCGTCGTCGGTCCTGCCGCTGTCGCCGGCACGGCCGTCGATCGTCGGTCGGATCGTCAGCGCCTCCGGACGTAGGAGCACGCTCACCGGACCCGGGCCGACGATGCCGCGGATCGGCAGGGGGCCGAGAGGCGACACCGCCACCGACGGCCTGCCCGCCTCGATCGTTCCCGGGACGAAATTGGCGTCGCCCAGAAAGCCGGCGACCCAGCGATCGCTCGGCGTGGCGTACACCTCTTCGGGCGTCCCGACCTGGGCGATCCTTCCCTCGTTGACGATCGCCACCCGGTCGCCCAAGGTGAAGGCCTCGTCGCGGTCGTGGGTGACGAAGATGGCGGTGACCCCGATCGAGCGCAACGTTCGTCGAACCTCGCTTCGCACGTCGGTCCGCAGCCCGGCGTCCAGGTTGGAGAACGGCTCGTCGAGCAAGAGCACCCGGGGACTGGGCGCCATCGCCCGGGCCAGGGCGACCCGCTGCTGCTGACCGCCCGAGAGGGTGTCGGGGCGCCGGTCACCAAAGCCGACCATGCCCACGCGGGCCAGCGCCGTGTCGATGCGGGGTGAGGCCCGGCGTTCGGGCCGGGGCAGTCCGAAGCCGACGTTGGCGGCCACAGACAGGTGAGGGAACAGGGCCCAGTCCTGAAACACCAGGCCCACGCCGCGGCGTTCGGCCGGGACGAACGTCGAGCCGCCGGCCACCCGCCGATCGCCCAGGTCGATCGTGCCCCCGTCGGGACGGTCGAGGCCGGCGATCAGGCGTAGCAGGGTGGTCTTGCCCGACCCGGAGGGGCCGAGCAGCGCCATCAGCTCGCCCGGTGCCACGCTCAGGCTCAGCCCGGACAGCACCTGGGCTTCGCCGAAGCGGCGCACGACCCCGGTGATGGTGACCCCGGTCGCGGTCGCAGTCGCAGTCGAAGCCCGGGAGCCGGGCGCGCTCATGGCCTGCCGCCCGGCGGCTTGGCGATCATCCGGGGGTGGAGGTAATCGTGCCGGTCAGCAGCAGCACGGCACCCACCCCGGCGATCGCCAGCCGGTACCAGCCGAAGATCGCCAGCGATCGCCGCTCCAGCCAACGCACCATCCAGGTGATCGCCACCGCAGCGGTGATGAACGCGACGACCAGCCCGATGACGATCTCGGCGCCGCCGTAGGAGTCGACGAGCAGCGACCCGTTCTTCAGGGCCTCGTAGGCGGTCGCTGCACCCAGGGTGCCGAGGCCGAGCAGAAAGCTGAACTCGACGGCGGCCGACACGCTGAGGCCAACGAGCACGGCGGCCACGATCGTCACCAACGAACGGCTGGTGCCCGGCCACATCGCCACAACCTGGGCCAGGCCGATGATCAAGGCCTGGCGGGGGGTGATCGCCTCGAGCGCCGTGCCGATGACGTTGGCTCGGCCGGCCGACTGGGTACCGCCGGCCGCCCCGTCGACCGCAGCACCTGCCGCGTCGGAGGGCCGGCGGTGCTGCAGGCGGTCGGCCAGCACCAGGATGGCGACGCCACCCACCGCCCAGGCGACGACGATCGGCCAACCGGCGAACAGCTTGGACTTGATCGCATCCTCGGCCAGTACACCGATGATCGCAGCCGGAAGGAAGGCGACGACCAGCGCGATCCCAACCGTCCGGCCCTCTGCCGAGCGGCCGATGACGCCCTGGAATACCGAGAGGATTCGGCGGCGGTACAAGATGAGCACGGCGAGGATGGCCCCCGCCTGGATCACGATGGCGAAGCTGTCCGCCGGAGCCTTGGTCGCCTGGGTGTCGCCAACACCCAATAGTTGCTGGGAGACGTAGAGGTGGCCGGTCGAGGAGACCGGGAGATACTCGGTCACGCCTTCGACCACGCCGAGGATCGCCGCCTTGCCAACCGTCATCTGTTCCCCGGCTGCGGTTGCGTCGGTGGTGGTATCGGCGGTGGTGTCGCTCGCCCCCGAAGGCTTGGGCGCAACCAGAAGTACCACCATGATCAGGACGGCCGCAGCGGCGGCCCGAAGCGCAGCGCGAGCGACCGACCCGGAGGGGGTGGACGGCGGCCGGTGATGGAGGGTCTGGGGGGAGATCATCGGGTGCCTACGCTACCGGTGGGCGGGCATCGTCGAGGCGTGCCGGGTTCTTGGCGATCGCTGAGTAGGGTCGTGTGATGGCGCAGCCGGCCACTGGCCCAGCAGTCTTTGGCGGGATCCTGATCGCCACGATCATCGGCGTGATCGGTTTTGGCGTGTTGTCCGACCCCGGCCCCGAGCGGCGTGTCAGCACGGAGCGGTCGGCGGAGGCGGCGACCGGCCGTGCCGAGGCGTCGGCGGACTCCTCGACATCGACCTCGGCTCCGCCGGTGACAGCGCCCGACGATGGCAAGACCGCTGCCCAACGCACGCTCAGCCTGGTCGACACGATCACCGACCCTGCCCTTCGACCCAAGTCGGTGGTCGCCTCCGGCAGCGGCCTGTTCTTCGCCCAGAACATGATGTACGCCCACAACGTGGCCGTGTACAACCGCGACCTCGAACAGGTGAAGGTGATCGACGACGAGGTGGTGCCGGCCTTCTTCGACCTGCCCGGCAACTCCGCACTCAAGGGCGGACCGGTCGAGGCGGTGTTCACCTCCGATGGGTCGGCCGCCTACGTGTCGCAGTACAAGCTGTACGGACCGGGCCAGGACAACCCTGGCACCGACGTGTGCACGCCGTCGGGCTTCGACGACAGCTTCGTCTACCGGATCCCCACCGACACCCTTGAGATCGATCAGGTGATCCCGGTGGGACCGGTGCCGAAGTTCGTCGCGATCACCCACGACGATTCGACCCTGTTGGTGTCCAACTGGTGTGGTTACGACCTGTCGATCGTCGACACAGCGACCGGCAAGGAGACCCGACGGGTGGACATCGGTCGCTACCCGAGGGGCATCGCCGTCGCACCCGACGACTCGGTGGCTTACGTCACCGCCATGGGCACCTCCGACATCGCCATCGTCGATCTGTCGACCTTCGAGGTCGAGTGGATCAAGGATGTGGGCCAGGCGCCTCGCAGCGTGGCCCTGTCGCCGGACGGCAAACAGCTGTTCGTCACGCTCAATGAGGAGGCCGAGGTGAAGCGCATCGACACGGCCACCCGCAAAGTCACCGGCGAGGTGGTCACCGGCAACCAGCCCCGGTCGATGGTTCTCTCCGACGACGGCACGGCGCTGTACGTGGTGAACTACGCCGACGACACGTTGTCGAAGGTGCGGACGTCGGACATGGTCGAGCTGCAGGAGCTGCCCACCAGGCACCACCCGATCGGCGTCACCTACGACAAGGCCACCCGCCGGGTGTGGGTGGCCTGCTACGTCGGAGCGCTGATGGTGTTCCAGGACGCCTGAGAGGCGGACGTCCGGGGAGGGGGCCAGAATGGAACAGACCGGCAGCATTCCACCGGCGGGTGGCAGCATCCTCGGCACGCGGGTGAACCGCGTTGAGGACGACTCGCTGCTGCGGGGCGAGGGCACTTTTGTGGAGAACCTCGAGCTGACTGGCGCCGCCCACGTCGTGTTTGTGCGCTCGGGCGTCGCCCACGGCGAGCTGGTCGACGTCGATCCGTCCGAGGCGTTCGATGCTCCAGGGGTGGTCGCCGTGATCACCGCCGACGACCTCGACCTTGCGCCGCTCGCACCGGCGCTGGGCATGGCGCCGCCGGGGATGGCCCGGCCGCTGCTCGCCACCGACCGGGTGCGCTTCGTCGGCGAGCCGATTGCAGCGGTGGTGGCCGAGACCCGTGCCCAGGCGGTCGACGCCGCCGAGCGGGTGATCGTCGAGGTCGACCCGCTGGCGGCGGTGGTCGATGCCGAGCGTGCCGCAACCGATGAGCTGGTGCTGTACCCCGAGGTGGGCACCAACACCGCCGTGACGATTGCCGCGCCCGACAGCGCCGATCTCGGCGACCGTGACCCGTTCGATGGCTGTGAGGTCGTCGTGTCCCAGCGCATCGTCAACCAGCGCCTGGCGCCGGTGCCGCTCGAGGTGCGGGTGGCGGCATCGCGCTGGCGGGACGGTCGTCTCACCCACTGGTCGACCACCCAGAACCCACACGGTGTGCGGGACGGTCTGGCCGTCATGTTCGGGCTCGACCAGGCGCAGGTGCGGGTGATCTGCCCCGACGTCGGCGGCGGGTTCGGCCCCAAGAACGGGCTGTACCCGGAGGAGCGACTCACCGCCGAGCTGGCCCGGCGCCTCGACCGCCCCGTGCGGTGGGTGGAGACCCGGTCCGAGTCGATGCTCGGGCTGGGCCATGGGCGGGCGCAGGTGCAGCACGCCACGATCGGCGGGCGTCGCGACGGCACGGTGCTGGCCTATCGCCTCGACGTGATCCAGGACAGCGGGGCCTACCCGTCGGTCGGGGCCGTGCTGCCGTTCATGACCAGGCTGATGGGGCCGGGCACCTACGACATCGCGTCGGTGTCGGTGTCGGCAAGTTCGGTGGTGACCAACACCGTGCCCGTCGAGGCCTACCGGGGCGCCGGACGGCCGGAGGCGACCGCCGCGATTGAGCGCATGATGGATTGTTTCGCCGCCGAACTGGGCATGGATGCCGTCGCGTTGCGCCGTAGGAACCTGATCGCCGGTCCTTTTCCCTTCACCACACCGACCGGTGCCACCTACGACTCGGGCGAGTACGCAGGAGCCCTCGACAAGGCGCTGACCGCCGCCGGGTACTCCGAGCTTCGCTCCGAACAACGGCGGCGTCGCGCTGCGGGTGAGGCCCCGTTGCTCGGCATCGGCGTGTCGACCTACGTCGAGGTCACCAACGGCCTCCGCAGCGGCGAGCACGGTTCGATCGAGGTGCACCCGGACGGCAGAGCGCTGGTACGCACCGGGTCGTCGGCACACGGCCAGGGGCATCACACCGCCTTCGCCATGATCGCGTCGGCCCAGACCGGCATCCCGATCGAAGCGATCACCGTGCGCCACGGCGACACAGACGACGTGGTGCGCGGCGGTGGTACGGGCGGCTCGAAGTCGCTACAGGTCGGTGGCACGGCGGTGCTGTCCGCCGCTGACGTGCTCGTCGACCGAGCGAGGGAGGTCGCCGCCGACGTTTTGGAAGCCGCCCCGAGCGACATCGTGCTCGACCTCGACCGGGCCGTCTTTCATGTGGCCGGCACCCCGTCGAGGAGCGTCGGGTGGGCGGAGCTTGCGACCCATGTGGCGGAGCTTGCGACCCATGTGGCGGAGCTTGCGACCCATGTGACGGAGCTGGCGACCCATGTTCCTGAGCTTGCGACCCATGAGGCCGAGCGCTCGACCCATGTGGCGGTGGCCGCCGAGCCCGCAACCGGCGTGCTGTCGGTGCTGCAGGGCGAGGCCGACCTGCCCTCCG
>JACDJA010001627.1_pt1 | contig 18253 bp, 18 predicted proteins | sample 7449241 | NCBI WGS metagenome assembly JACDJA01 (sample SAMN14253289, study PRJNA609438) | sludge metagenome | isolation source: initial anaerobic sludge | collected 2018-12-20 | reverse complement strand
TTCGTGCCTTGCCTGAACCTTGTGTGATGGTGCGGCAGGGTGGGGCGGTCGGGCTGGCAGATCGCGTTGTGGTGCTGCGGCAGGACTGGCTGGCGCAAGCAAGTACGCAAGAGTTACACCATGCGCTTTTGCACCTGGCGGCGCATGCGGCGTTGGGGCATCGCACCTGGCGCTGGCATCCGGCTGCCGTTGATGCGCGGCTTGATGTCGAGGCAACCGATTTTCTGGTTTCTCTGGGTGTGCCCCCTGAGGCGGCCGGTTGGCATGATGATCATCATGGAACCTGGGCCGATGTGCCCGTTCAACTGCCGGGCGAAAGCCACATGGCTCGCGCCGAGCCGGCGGGAAGCACGTCACGGGACGCAGCCGCATCTTGTGATATGACTTCGTCCATGGCAGAAGATGATTCCGATGAACCGATCGATTTCGATGCCCAGCAGGCCGCCAAGGTGGTAGCGGCGCGGCAATCCATCGATGGCCGATCATCCTCCGGTTTCAAGGGCTCGGCTGGCGCGCCGATAACGCGAGATAATTCGACCGACTGGCGCGCGGTGCTGGCGTTGTGGCTCGTATCGCGTGTTTATCAACGCTGGCAGTTCGATCGTCCGTCGCGTCGGCAGGTAGAGCCGTTCATTTTGCCCCGCCTGGCGGGGAAGAGGCTCAATCTGGTGTTGGCGCTGGATGTCAGTGGTTCGATCGATCCGGCTTGGGCGCGGCAATTTCTGTTTGACGCGGAACAACTCCGGGGGAAGGTGAATATGCAGTTGCGCCTGTTGACCTGCGATAACCGGATTCATGACGATCGGATCCTGTCGGGTGCGCTGACATTGCCGGAAACGGGCGGTGGCGGGACAGACTTTCGTCCGGTGTTCTCCCGTTTGCATGGTGATTCCGGCGTGGATGCCTTGGTCTATTGCACCGATCTTATCGGGCAGTATCCCGAGCAAGCGCCGCATTTTCCTGTGTTCTGGCTCGTGCCGTCCGCTTTGTTGCGGGCTACTCGCGGGCGGCCTGCGGCAGTGCAGCCACCGCCTTTCGGGCGTGTCTTGCCGATGATTGATCGAGGGGGCTTACGTTGAGTGCGCCAATCCGGCATGAAACACAGGAGCGTGTCTTGCATGAGGATACGGCACGGCTGATCGACGAATTCATCAACGCGCTCTGGCTGGAAGAGGGCTTGAGCAAAAATACGCAGAGTGCCTACCGCAGCGATTTGCGCCTGGCCGCGCTGGAGTGGCAGCGTGCCGGTTTGCGACTAAACGAAGTCTCGGCAGAAGATTTGCCCCGGCTGCTGGGTGAGCGGATGAGTTCCGGACAATCGGCGCGCTCGATCGCGCGTTTGCGCTCATCCTTGAAGCGGTTTTACGGCTGGTTGCGCCAGCAGAATTTGCGCACGGATGATCCGACCACCGCCTTGGCCGCGCCTCGTTTGCCGCGCGCATTGCCCTACGCGCTTTCGGAAAACGAGGTCGAGCGCCTGCTGGCCGCGCCGGATGTGTCCGAGCCCATCGGGCTTCGGGATCGGGCGATGCTGGAATTGCTGTATGCCAGTGGCTTGCGTGTGACGGAACTCATCGGCCTGCAATTTGGTCAGATCAACCTCGTGCAGGGTGTGTTGCGCGTTACGGGGAAAGGCAACAAGGATCGATTGGTGCCCATCGGCGATGAGGCGATTGTCTGGTTGAGTCGGTACCTTCGCGAGGCGAGACCCGCGTTGCTGGGGCGACGGGAGTCCGCGAACGTCTTCGTCACCGAGCGCGGCGATGGCATGACGCGTCAGGCGTTCTGGTACCGCATCAAGCACCACGCGCTCCAGGCTGGCTTGGCGCGGCTGCCCTCGCCGCATACCCTGCGTCATGCCTTTGCGACCCACTTGCTGAACCACGGGGCGGATTTGCGGGTATTGCAGATGCTGTTGGGACATGCGGATCTATCGACCACGCAGATTTATACCCACGTGGCGACCACGCGTCTTAAGGCTTTGCACGCGCAGCATCATCCCCGTGGATAAGCTATGCTGATTCCAGATTTTTACCTTGGTTTTTATTTAGAGTGATCTGACATGAGTTTTTCCCGTTCCGTGACATTCCGCGCCCTGTTTTTGGGGGCGATGGCCACCTCGACCTTGATGGCATCCGTTTCGATGGCACGGGCCGATCAGGCCGGTGACGAGCAGACGATCCGCAAGGAGTTGGCTCAATCGATGGCCCAACTGCCGATCGACAGCGTGGCATCCACGCCCATCAAAGGGATCTACCAGATCGTCTCCAAAGGGCAGATTGCCTACGTTACTGCCGACGGCCGCTACCTGTTTGCCGGTAATCTGCTGGATCTCAAGAATCAGGTCAATCTGACCGAAAAAGTCCGGGATCAGGAGCGCGTCGCACTACTGAAAACCGTGCCGGCCGATCACAAGGTTATTTTTGCGGCCGACGGCGCCAAAAAGGGCACGGTCACCATTCTGACCGATCCGACCTGCCCGTTCTGCGAGAAACTGCACCGGGAAATTCCACAGCTACAGAAAGCCGGTATCGAAGTCCAAACCATCCTGACGCCCCGTGCAGGCAAGGACTCGCCGGGCTATGTCGAGTCCTCGCAGATCATGTGCAGCAAGGACAAGGTCAAGGGTATTGATATCGCGATGGCGCGCCAGCCCTTGTCGGGTGACGCCTGCAAGGACAGCATGATCGACGCGAACATGGCGTTGGCAGAGCAGTTGGGCATGAGTGGTACGCCCTATATCATCCTGCCGGACGGCAGCGCGGTGCCGGGTTATCGTCCGGCGTCGATGTTGATCCCCGTGATTACCGGGCAGACTGCTTCTCAGTAAGTATCGGCTTGAGTATCCGTTGTCGCCTCGGGGGTAAACGCCCCCGTTTGCTGTTCAGCGGAATGCCTCGTCCTTGGTCTCCTTGATGGAGAGCAGGCCGAGCAAGGTCAGCGCGGCTGCGGCCGAGAGGTAGTAGCCGACATAGCTGAGTCCATAGTGGCTTGCAAGCCAGGTCGCGGCATAAGGTGCAAGCGAGGCACCGAAAATCCCCGATAAGTTAAAGGCCATCGAGGTGCCGGTATAACGAACCGTTGTGGGAAAAAGTTCGGAAAGGAGTGTGCCGAGCGGACCGTAGGTCAGCCCCATCAGCCCCAGTCCCAGCACCAGAAACACCACAACGCCCGTCAGATTGCCGGAACCGAACAATGGGGCCAGCGCAAAGCCGAACAGGAAGATCCCCAGCGTCACCACGATCAGCGTCAAACGGCGACCGAAGCGGTCTGCAATCAGGCTGGAAACAGGAATAGTGATCGCAAAAAACAGCACGGCGAACAGTTGGGCAAACAGGAAGGTCTCGCGACTGTAACCCAGGCCGTTCTTTGCGGTGCCGTAGGTCAATGCGAACACGGTCATCAGGTAAAACGTGACAAATGTGGCCAGGGCAATGACCGTGCCCGCGATCAAGGGTTTCCAGTGGCTCTTGAATACCGTGGCAATCGGTGTTTTGACCCGTGTGTTGTGTTCAACCACTTCCTGAAAGGCAGGGGTTTCGGTGATTTTCAGTCGGACGTACAACCCCACAATTACCAGTACCGCACTGGCAAGAAAAGGGATGCGCCAACCGAAGTCGAAAAACTGCTGGTCGGTCAGGAACGCGGTGAGCAGCACAAAGGTACCGCTGGAAAGTATGAAGCCAATCGGCGCACCCAATTGCGGGAACATGCCGTACCAGGCGCGTTTCCCCGGCGGAGCGTTTTCGGTCGCCAGCAATACTGCGCCGCCCCATTCACCACCCAGTCCTAGACCTTGGCCAAAACGGAACAGCGCGAGGAGCGCGGGCGCAATGACGCCGATAGTCTCGTAGGTTGGTAGCAGGCCGATCGCCACGGTCGATAGCCCCATCGTCAGCAGGGCGGCTACCAGGGTAGCCTTGCGACCGATGCGATCGCCGAAATGCCCGAACAGCGCGGCGCCGATGGGTCTTGCGAAGAAAGCGATCGCAAACGTTGCCAGCGATTGCAGGACGGCCGTCGTTGGGTCCGATTCCGGGAAGAATAATTTCGGAAACACCAAAGCGGCGGCCGTGGCGTAGATGTAAAAGTCGAAAAACTCGATAGTCGTGCCGATCAGGCTGGCAAACAGAATTTTTGCGGGGCTGTTTTTCAGCGTGGGCGGGCTTTTATCGCGATCATCCATGACGGGCTCCTAGGCTCAACAGCCGTGTCGAAACGGGTGGGGCGTTTCGGGTCAACGGTGATCTTCAGGACTTGGGCGCAGGAATCTTGTTGGCCGCGAGTGTGGCCTTGAGGATCTGCTCGGCATCGGCGGCTTCTGTTTTGAGCCCCAACTTCTTGTATGCGGAAATCAGGATTTCCAACGCGGGTATGGTTGAGGTTGAGCCGTTGTACTTGCTGAGTGCGGTTTGCGCGCGATTAGCCGCAGCAAGCCAGGCGCCGCGTTTCATGTAATACCGCGCCACGTAGATTTCATGTTCGGCCAGATCGTTGCGGATCTTGATCAGGCGGACACTGGCGTCATCGACATATTTGCTGTCCGGGAAGCGAGTGACGAGCTCCGAAAATGCGGCATAGGCGTTATGCAGGATGCTTTGATCGCGATAGGCGAGGTTGGGTTTGGCGATCTTGTTGATCAGCGAGTCGCCGCGATCCATATTGGCCAGACCTTTGATATAGAGCGCGTAATCGACGTTCTTGCCCTGCGGGTGAATCTGAATGTAGCGATCGGCTGCCGCAATGGCCGAATCCGGTTCGTCGTACTTGTAATAGGCATAGGCAACTTCGAGTTGCGCCTGTTCGGTGTAGGCGCCAAACGGATAGCGGCCCTCCAGGGTTTCGAATTTCTTGATGGCCGTGCCGTAGTCATCCCTGCGCATGGCGCTGGAAGCCTCATCGTAAAGCTGCGCCGCAGAAACCGTCGGGTCGGCGAGTTCGGCCTTATCCTGGTCGGAATTCTTGGAGAACCACGAGCAACCGCTCGTCAGGCCGATAGCAGTGGCCAGAAGGATGCCGCTGTAGAGTTTTTGATTGAGGAATACTTGATACCAAGGGGCTTGGGCAGACATACTGGAGAGAATCCTGATCTATAGACTGTGGCGGGTATATGTAAGCGCACCATATTCGCAGATTAGCGCGCATAAACCAAGCCGCCTTGACCAAGTCGACAGGGTGCGTTATCGCACCACTGATTTTCTGTATCGGTTCGATCCCCCATCGACACCGTTGGCGTATTATTTTTTGGAACCGACATGCATCTTGAAGAAACCCTGCTGATCCCCCCTGAGTGTGCCGGCCAACGGCTGGATCAGGCCCTTGCCAAATGCTGGCCGGATTATTCCCGCAGCCGGATTCAGGAGTGGATCAAGTCCGGCGAGATTTTGCTGGATGGTGCGGTGGCACGTCCGCGAGCCACGGTTCTGGGGGGCGAGTCGGTTGAACTGCTGGCCGAAATCGAGGAGGCGGTAGCGGCCGTGCCGCAGGATATTCCCCTTGATATCATTTATGAAGATGACGCGATCATCGTGTTGAACAAGTCGCCGGATATCGTTGTGCATCCGGCGGCGGGCAATCCGGACGGCACACTGGTGAATGCGCTGCTGTTTCATGATCCGAGTCTGGTTTCCGTGCCCCGCGCGGGCGTGGTGCATCGACTGGATAAACAAACCTCCGGCGTGATGGTCGTCGCCAAAACGCTGGCGGCGCATAAAACGCTGGTCGAGAACCTGGCGGCGCGCAAGATTCGACGTGAATACGACACGGTCGTGATGGGGCATGTCGTCGCGGGCGGAACGGTGGACGCGCCGATCGGGCGGCATCCGCGGGACCGTCAGCGTCAGGCGGTCACGGCGACCGGCAAGCGCGCCGTTACCCACTATCGGGTCTTGCAGCATTATGGCGAACAGACCTGGTTGCGGGTTCAGTTGGAAACCGGCCGTACCCATCAGATTCGCGTCCACATGGCGCATATTCGCCATCCTGTTATTGGCGATCCGGTCTATGGTGGGCGCCCTCGAATACCGCCGCGCGCTTCGACCGCCCTGATCGACGCACTGCGGCATTTCGAGCGTCAGGCCCTGCATGCCCGATATTTAACGCTGGCGCATCCGGTCACAGGCACGGAGATGCGCTTCGAGGCGCCGATGCCGGACGATATGCGCGAATTGATTGCCCTGTTGACGGAATACCGGGATAGCCTGCATCGTCGCGTGACGGATGAAGAAGATAATGATGGCGATGAAGCGGAAGTATTTTACGTACGGGATGATGGCTGATCGGCATGGGGCGTCTGATGGAAATCATCGAGGCTGACTGGACGCCCCCACCCGGCGTTCATGCCTGTGTCACCACCCGTTGTGGTGGTGTGAGTCAGCCGCCGTTCGATCATCTCAATCTGGCGACGCATGTGGGTGATGATCCCGAGGCGGTCGCCGAGAATCGTGCCCGGTTGCGTGCGTCGCTCGCCTTGCCTTCCGAACCATTGTGGTTAAATCAGGTGCACGGCGTGACCGTGACGGATGAGCGCAGCGCAACGTCCTGTTCTGGCGAGTGTGCCACGGCGGATGCGGCTTATACGGATCAGCCCGGCGTGGTGTTGGCCGTGCTGACCGCCGATTGTCTGTCGGTTGTGTTTGTCAGCGCAGACGGGCGCGAGCTGGCCGCGGCTCATGCCGGTTGGCGTGGATTGGCCGCCGGTGTGCTGGAATCGACCTTGGCGCGATTCAAGGCATTGCCCGAATCGATTCAGGCTTGGATCGGGCCATCCATCGGGCCGGAACAGTTTGAGGTGGGCGAGGAGGTTCGATCGGCATTCATGGCTGTTTTACCGGAAGCGCAAACCGCATTTGCACCTACGGGCGAAGCCGGAAAGTATTTGGCCGATCTGCCGGCATTGGCTCGGCAACGGCTGATGCGCGCGGGCGTGAAGCGGATCAGCGGCGGTGATTTGTGTACCGTGCGTTCGCCGGATCTGTTTTATTCTTACCGGCGTGATGGCGGCCGGACGGGGCGCATGGCAACGTTGATCTGGCGTCATGCCCAATCAGCACCAACATGCGATATAGAATAAGCTGCACGGCAACTGAGTGTTGAGGAACGATGAATGCAAGATAAATGGTTGATTTTGACACTGGTGGGCGAAGATCGTCCCGGGATCGTGGCGAATGTGACCCGTGTTCTTTTTGGGGCCGGCGCCCAACTTGGCGAAGCCTCGATGATGCGTCTGGGTAATCAGTTTGCCATCATGATGATGGTGCGCGGAGCGGGTTCGCCCGAAGACGTGATCGGTTTGCTCGAATCCGTGCGGGTTGAGTTTCACCTCAAGCTGCATGTGGACGAGACCGATGCGGCGCTGCATCAGGTGATTGAACCGGATGTTCTGGTGACCGTGCATGGGGCAGATCGTGCCGGGATCGTGGCCGAGGTGACGGCCGCATTGGCCGAAGCGGGCTTGAATATTCTTGATTTGCGCTCCGATGTGGGGGGTACGGACACAGCGCCGATCTACATCATGCAGATCGAGGGCGAAGCCCGTCAGGGCATCGAGGCGATCGAGCAGGCTGTCGCCGGGTTGGGCTTGCAGGAGCTTTCTGTGCGCGTCACACCTTTGGATACGGTTCGGGGGTAACGGTGGCGAGCCTCGAAATTCTGACTTATCCCGACGAGCGATTGAAAACGGGTTGCGAACCGGTGGAAACCTTCAACCCCGAGCTGCAATCGTTCATCGATCACCTGATCGAAACCTGTTCCGGCGGCCCGGGTGCCGTTGGCATCGCCGCGCCGCAGGTGGGCGTGTTGCAACGCATTTGCATCGTCGATGCGACCCGCGCGCGCCGCCCGGTCGATAACCACGGCCATCTGGTTTTGATCAATCCGGAAATTACCGCCTGGGATGGCTTTGCCGTTGGGCGCGAGGGTTGTCTATCGGTGCCGGATTACACCGGCAAGGTCATCCGTGCCGAGAAAATCGAACTCAAGGCGCAAGATCGTAATGGCAAGCCCTGCACGTTCACCATGTCCGGCTTTGAGGCGCGCATTGCCCAGCATGAGGTCGATCATCTGGACGGGATTTTGTTTCTCGATCGATTGGTCAGCCGCCACGCCGATCTCAAACGGCGCACCCCGACCTGATTGTTCGCCTTATCTGATGTCCTGAGTATTCACCTGCTTGGCGAAAATTCGCGGCGTAATCAGGGCATAACCTTCTTGCTGTAAACCGGCCAGATCGGCAAAGGCCGAAGGTACGATTTTCACGAAGTCTTGCATGTCTTTCGGTTGGTAATCGAAATCGTGCAAGGCGAGCCCGCAGATATGAAATTGCACACCGAGCTGGTGGTAATAGTTCATTCGATCAACCGTATCCTTGTACTTCTGATAATTCTTCTTCGCCAGGGTCACAATCTCGGTGCCGTGAATCACGACAACGATGTTCATCATCTCCGGCGCTTCGTTGTACGGAGAATCCATCAGCGGCTGGATGAGTGAGCGAATCCAGTACAGTCCGGAATTGATCTTGTCGGGGTGGTCGAAATAAAAGTCATATACGACCTTCGCGGAGGGATATTGCGGATATACGACTTGCGCGCCTGCACCTTGAGGTTCTGCCTGCGCGAGCGGCAGGGTGGTTATTGCGGATAGCAGAAAAAGTGTGGCGAACATCACAATGGCGTGACGCCAAAGACGGAGGGCGGTATTCATGGCGGATCTCCTGTTTTCTACTGATTTTTATTGGTTTATATCCCTGAATCGTTTTTGAATCCTTTGTTTTGAGTCTAGGCTCAACCAGATTGCGCGGAAATGAAATGTTTCTGCCTGATTCAAATTTTTCTGATTGCGCCACAAAATTGCGATTGCAAGAAAACTGAAATCAAAATCACATCGTTATGTCACCTGCCTGCGGCTAAATAATCGTATTTTCCAACGGTTGGGGTGATTCTCATGTCGCAGAATGCTGGCCTTCTGTCCTACCGCAGTGTTTTTATCTCGGATGTCCATCTCGGCACCAAGGATGCTCGGGCGGAATACCTGTTCGACTTCCTGTCGCATATCCGTTGCGAATATCTCTTTCTGAACGGGGATATCTTCGATATCTGGAAGATGAAGACCAGCCGCTGGCACTGGCCTTTGCTCAATACCCGGTTGTTACAGCGTGTGATGGAACTGGCCGCCCAAGGCACGCAGGTGGTTTATGTGCCGGGCAACCATGACGAATTCTTCCGCGATTATCTGGGCTCCGAACTCGGTGGCGTGCAAATTCATCGCGAATATCGGCACACCCTGGCCGATGGGCGTCAGGCGCTGATCCTCCACGGGGACGAGTTTGATGGCGTGGTGCGGCACAGCCGGGTGCTCAAATGGATCGGCAATGCCGGTTACGAGTTGCTGATGGGCTTGAACCGGATCAGCACGCGTATCCGACGCTTGTTGGGTAAAGGCTATTGGTCCTTGTCTCTGGCAATCAAGAATCAGGTGCCGAATGCCCGGACCTACATCGAAAAATTCGAAACTGCGGCGATTCGCCACGCGCGCGAACAGGATGTGGATGTCGTGGTGTGTGGGCATATCCATCATGCCAATCTGCGTCAGGATGGCTCTGTCATGTATGCCAACTCAGGAGACTGGGTCGAGCATTGCACGGCTATCATCGAGCAGGAGAACGGGTCTCTGGAGCTGGTGAACTGGGCGAAAGAGAGCACGGATCGGCTGGATGTGCGGGCGTTGATTCAATCATTGCCTGTTTCCGCCGTGGCGCGAGGAAAAGATCGGCGACCCGTAGGTTCCGGTGCTGCGCATTCCTGATGCTTCTGTTTGCGTAACGAAAAACCGGCGACATGATGCCCGCCGGTTTTTTTATTGGGTGCTCGGGTCTCCCGGCAAAAGACTAGTGGGATTTAGGGAAGCTCTGAATAATTCCATCCTGGAATTCTCAGAGCACACAAAGCAAAAGATGTGACTTTTGCTTTGCTTCATGTTCAATCACATACGTGATTGAACATGGCGGCACGTCCTTGTGCCGCGCGGAACCTCTGAATTATTCAGAGGTTCCTTAGCGATCACGCAGTGCCCTGACCCAAGATTCCATCGCGTTGGTTGCCACAGGCATCGGCGGTTCCATGAAGTTCACCACAAAATGATCGGCAAATTCAGTCACGCCAATGGAGCGCGGTCGTACGGCCATTACGCGCGCGCTAGGCAGTTTCACGCCAAAGCAGAAAATGATGTGCTGGGCGGCAATGATGTTCTCGGCAATTTCGCCCTCGGGTAGATTCTTGGTGTGCGCAAAATGATCGAACAACCCGATGAACGCCACGATGGGGTGACTGTCCACATTAGCCTTCAGTCGTGAAATGATTTCACTGGCGCTGGTGGCAGTCGTCTCGCTTTTTTGGAGCGTGAGTTCATAGACCGGATATTTTTCGTCAAAGTGTGTTTGTTGCATGTTGCTCGCCTTGCTTGTTGGTGAATTTATCCTACATAAATAATGATAATAAATGCGGCGGCAAAATACCAGAGCATCCTGCTTGGTTGATACGATGCTGTCTCTGGCTCATCTTTGCCCGGAACTACCTTGATTTATTCTCTGCCACAGTGGGCGCTGCCCCGCCACAACGCGAGCAGCCTGTCGATGGGGTGAAATGAACGCTCCTTGGAGGAAAAATGAAGCGGGTAACGCTTGAATTTGCGCAAAAAGCGGCCATATCAGCGACATTAAACATGATTTCAGAGGGTTGACGCATGCGAATGGATAAATTGACGGCAAAATTTCAAATGGCACTGGCAGACGCCCAGTCACTTGCCGTGGGACGGGATCATCAGTTCATCGAACCGGCACACCTTTTCCTGGCGATGCTCGATCAGGAGGGCGGTACGGTGCGGCACCTTCTGACGCAGTCCGACGTCAATATCGGGATGTTGCGTTCTCAACTGGGTGAGCTACTCGACCATATGCCGTCGGTATCCGGCGCTGCGGCAGGCGAGGTTCATATTTCCAATGATTTGAACCGCCTGCTCAACGTCACCGACAAGCTGGCCCAGCAACGCAAGGATCAGTTCATTTCCAGCGAGTTGTTCGTGCTGGCTGCGGCTGAAGACAAGGGTGCGCTGGGGGAATTGCTGCGCAAGGCCGGCGTCAGCAAGGGCGCTGTCGAAAAGGCGATTGATTCCCTGCGCGGTGGCGAATCCGTGAACGATGCCAATGCGGAAGAATCACGTCAGGCGCTCGAGAAGTACAGTATCGATCTGACCGCCCGGGCGGAGGCAGGCAAGCTCGATCCGGTGATCGGCCGTGACGAGGAAATCCGCCGTGCGGTTCAGGTCTTACAACGCCGCACCAAGAACAATCCGGTGTTGATCGGTGAGCCGGGCGTAGGTAAAACCGCCATTGTCGAAGGTTTGGCGCAGCGTATCGTCAACGGCGAAGTGCCGGAAAATCTCAAGAACAAGCGCGTGCTGTCGCTTGATATGGGCTCGTTGCTGGCGGGTGCCAAATTCCGCGGCGATTTCGAGGAACGGCTCAAAGGCGTGTTGAACGATGTCGCCAAGCAGGAAGGGCGCGTGATCCTGTTCATTGATGAAATTCACACCATGGTCGATGCCGGCAAGGCCGATGGCGCGATGGATGCGGGCAACATGCTCAAACCCGCCCTGGCGCGCGGCGAGCTGCACTGCATCGGCGCGACCACTCTCGATGAATATCGTCAGTACATCGAAAAAGATGCGGCGCTTGAACGCCGTTTCCAGAAAGTGCTGGTCGACGAGCCGAGCGTGGAAGACACCATCGCGATCCTGCGCGGCCTCAAGGAGCGTTATGAAGTCCACCATGGTGTGGAGATCACCGATCCGGCCATTGTTGCCGCTGCTACGCTTTCTCACCGTTATATCACCGACCGCCAGTTGCCGGACAAGGCCATCGATCTGATCGACGAAGCCGCCTCGCGCCTGCGTATGGAGATCGACTCCAAGCCGGAGGAAATGGATCGACTGGAGCGGCGCTTGATCCAGCTCAAGATCGAGCAGGTTGCGCTCAAGAAAGAAAAAGACGAAGCCAGCCGCAAGCGTTTGGCGGATCTGGAAGAACAGATCGAACGCCTGAGCCGCGACTACAGCGAGCTGGAAGAAATCTGGAAAGCCGAAAAGCTGATGGTCGAAGGCAGTGCGAAGGTCAAGGAACAGCTCGATCAGGCGCGGATTGATTTTGAAACCGCGCGCCGTGCCGGTGATCTGGCGCGGATGTCCGAATTGCAGTATGGCCGTATTCCTGAACTGGAGCGTCAGTTGCAGCAGGCGCAATCGGCAGAAAAAAACGAGGCGGTGCCGCGGCTGTTGCGCAACAAGGTCGGTGAAGAAGAAATTGCCGAAGTCGTGGCACGTGCCACCGGGATTCCGGTTGCCAAAATGCTCGAAGGCGAGAAGGACAAACTTCTGCGCATGGAGGAGGCTTTGGGCGCGCGCGTGGTGGGGCAGGAAGAGGCCGTCAAAGCGGTGGCCGATGCGATTCGCCGTTCACGCGCGGGCTTGTCCGATCCGAATCGGCCCAATGGGTCGTTCCTGTTCCTTGGCCCGACCGGTGTGGGTAAGACCGAGCTGACCAAAGCCTTGGCGAGTTTTCTCTTCGATACCGAAGAATCCATGGTTCGGATCGACATGAGCGAGTTCATGGAGAAGCATTCCGTCGCTCGCTTGATCGGTGCGCCGCCGGGCTACGTGGGGTACGAGGAAGGCGGTTACCTTACCGAGGCCGTCCGCCGCAAACCGTACAGCGTGATCCTGCTTGATGAAGTCGAAAAGGCGCACCCGGACGTGTTCAACGTATTGCTTCAGGTGCTGGATGATGGTCGGCTGACCGATGGTCAGGGGCGCACGGTCGATTTCCGCAATACCGTGATCGTGATGACCTCCAACTTGGGCTCGCATCTGATCCAGGAAATGGCGGGAACGAATGATTACGATGCGATGAAAACCGCCGTATTGGAGGTTGTAGGCGGGCACTTTAGGCCCGAGTTCATCAACCGCATCGATGAAGTAGTGGTATTCCATCCGCTGGGTCGTGAACAGATTCGCCAGATCGTGGACATCCAGATCGACTTTTTGCGTAAACGACTGGCGGAGCGCGATTTGCGGCTTGAACTCACCAACCCGGCGCTTGATCTGTTGGGCGAAGCCGGTTTCGATCCGGTGTACGGTGCGCGGCCACTCAAGCGCGCCATCCAGCAGAAGCTTGAGAACGCCCTCGCGCAAGCGATTCTCAAAGGTGAATTCGTACCGGGCGATTCGATCGTGGTCGATGCGGCAGAAGGCAATCTGGTGCTGACTCGCTAAATCGTCTGCCTGAAGCGTTGCCTGAAGCGAAACCTGAAAACGCCCGTTCTATGTGACGGGCGTTTTTCTGTGCGCCATCTCCATTGCCGGGTGTATTTCTGGCAAAATCCCCGTAGATTTTTTGTTTCTACTTCAAGGATTCGCCGTGTCCGATTACCGTCAGCAATTCATTCAATTCGCGCTCGATCACGATGCGCTGAAATTTGGTCAGTTCACACTCAAATCCGGACGGGTCAGCCCGTACTTTTTCAATGCGGGCGCTTTTTCAACCGGGGCGGCCTTGGGTGCCATCGGCCAGTTTTACGCTGAAGCGATTTTGGCCTCTGGGATTGAGTTCGACGTGATCTTCGGGCCTGCTTACAAAGGCATCCCGCTGGCGGCGGCAACCAGTATCGCGCTGGCAGAAAAGACGGGGCGCGCCATTCCTTGGGTGTTCAATCGCAAGGAAGCCAAGGATCATGGCGAAGGCGGCAGCCTCGTCGGGGCGCCACTGGCCGGCCGCGTGCTGATTATCGACGATGTGATTACCGCCGGTACCGCAATTCGAGAATCACTGGGTTTGATCAAGACGGCGGGGGCGACAGCGGTGGCAGTGAGCGTGATGATGGACCGTCAGGAACGTGGACAAACCGCGCTTTCGGCAATTGGTGAACTCAAGCGTGATTATGCCCTTGAGGTGATTACCATCGCCTGTCTGGATGACTTGATTGCCTTTTGTGCCGATCACGCTACTTTGGCCGATGCCAGCGAAGTCATGAGTGCCTATCGAAAGGAATATGGCGCAATCAATTGAGAACCATGGGCGCGGAGCTGATGCGTTCCGCCCGTAATCGACTTGAGTTTTGAGCCCCGTGCTTAATTCGCAGGCAAATAAAAAACCCCGCACAGAGCGGGGCTTTTTTTGAGCGCTGAAAAATCAGGCAGCAGCAGACATCGACTTGATGCGTGCGACCAGTGTGGATTTACGGCGCGCGGCGGTGTTTTTCGCCAGAATGCCTTTGTTGACCATGCTGTCGATGACAGGCTGGGCACCTTGGTACGCGGTTTTGGCCTGTTCAGCATCGCCGGCAGCAATGGCTTTCAGAACTTTTTTGTATTCGGTACGAACACGGGAACGTAACGCCATGTTGCGTTGACGGGCTTGTTCCGCCTGACGAACGCGCTTCTTGGCTTGTGCGGTATTTGCCACGGATCAAACTCCTCGAGCAAGTCGGTTAATTAGTAAATCAGTTATATTTTTCAAGGCGCGTGATTCTGCCACAGACCAGATAAATGTCAAGTGCCAAGAGGTTTTGTGCCAAGAGGTTTTGTGCCGGGAGGTGTTGTGGCAGGGGGCTCCGGTTGGCAAATGGGGCAGAAATAGGTGGCGCGCTGCGCCAGCACATTTTTAATGATGGGGGTGCTGCAAATCCGGCAGGGTTGATCCGCCCGATCATACACATTCAGTGTCTGCTTGAAGTAGCCCGGTTGCCCGTCTTCGCGTACAAAATCCCTGAGTGTGGTGCCACCCTGTTCAATGGCACGGGCCAGAACATTCTTGATGGCTGTAACGAGGCGCATGATCTGGTTGTGATCGAGCGTGTTGGCCGGTGTCGCCGGGTGGATGCCGGATAGAAACAGCGCTTCGTTCGCGTAGATGTTGCCCACGCCAACAACGATGGCCGCATTCATCAGGCAAGGCTTGATGGCCTGGCGGCGTGCGTGTAGTTGTTCGGATAGATAATGAGCATCGAATGCGTCGGAAAGCGGTTCTGGGCCCAGATTTTGCAACCGGATATGGGGGGCTTGTTCATGATCGGTCAGCAGGGCGCCGAATCGCCGCGGATCGTGGAAACGCAGGATCTTCCCGTTCGTGAGGCTAACTTCGAGATGATCGTGTTTCTTGCGAGGGGTATCGGCTGTCACGATGCGCAGGCTGCCGGACATGCCTAGGTGAATCAGCAGACGTTCATCGTTTTCAAAGTGCAGTAAAAGGTATTTGGAGCGACGCGAGACGAGCGTGATCAGGCGGCCTTCCAGCCAGGAGGCGAGATCGTCGCGCACACGCCAGCGCAGTCGCGGATCGAACACAGTGGCACTCGTAATCCGCTGCTCCAGCAAATGTGGCTCGATGCCTCGGCGGGTGGTTTCGACTTCGGGTAATTCCGGCATGACGTTGTTATTTGATATTGCAAGGCAAAGAACCCGCCACAACGAGGTTGGGCGGGTTCTGATTTGCCTGTAGTATCATCGACTTGCTCAGGATGCCCCTTGGGGCCTCAAGTGCCGGGCAGATTACTTGATCTTGGCTTCTTTGTAGATCACGTGCTGACGAACAACCGGATCGTATTTCTTCAGTTCCAGTTTTTCGGGCATGGTGCGCTTGTTCTTGGTCGTGGTGTAGAAGTGACCAGTGCCTGCGCTTGATACGAGTTTGATTTTATCACGCATGAGTTTTCTTCCTTTCAATCCACCGGGTTAAGGGTGGATCGGGTGTGCTTGGTTATACTTTTTCGCCGCGGGCGCGCAGATCGGCCAGAACGCTTTCGATGCCCACTTTATCAATGGTGCGGATGGCGTTGGTCGATACGCGCAGGGTCACGAAACGGCCTTCGCTTTCGACCCAGAACCGCTTGTGGTGCAGGTTGGGCAGGAAACGACGACGGGTTTTGTTGTTCGCGTGCGATACGTTGTTGCCAACGGCAGGACGTTTGCCGGTGACTTGGCAGACTCGGGCCATGGGATTCTCCTAAAAGCGAATAGGGGCGGACGCTAAATTACCGCTTAATGTGCATTGATCAATAGCATTAAAGGCGCGAGATACTAGCGGAATTCCTGATGGGTGACAAGCCTGTGTTGCGCATATTTTGTGTGTGTCTGCTAATTGCTCTGGCGGCGGATGCGGATTTGTTATGATTGGCGCCCTTTTAGATGAATTTCGATCGAGTGACCCATGACTTCTGCCGCCAAACGACCCATCGTCCTTTCCGGGATTCAGCCTTCCGGCCAATTATTGATCAGTCATTATGTGGGGGCGATGCGCAACTGGGTAGCGATGCAGGATACGCACGACTCCTTATTCATGCTGGTGGATTTGCACGCCATTACCGTTCGGCAGGATCCTGCGGTCTTTCGTGCGCGCTGTTACGACTTCGTGGCACTTTATCTGGCTTGCGGGCTCGATCCTGAGAAGAATACGATTTTCGTTCAGTCTCATGTATCTGCCCACGCGGAACTCGGTTGGCTGCTCAACTGCTACACGAATATGGGCGAGCTGGAACGGATGACCCAGTTCAAGGACAAATCCACCCGCGCGGGGGCGGTGATCAATGTGGGATTGTTCGATTATCCCGTGTTGATGGCGGCGGATATTTTGCTTTATCAGGCCACACACGTGCCTGTTGGTGCCGATCAAAAGCAACATCTGGAGCTTACCCGCGATCTGGCCATTCGCTTCAACCACATTTATGGGGATGTTTTCACGGTGCCTGAACCGTTCATTCCCGAGACGGGCGCACGCATCATGTCGTTGCAGGAGCCGACCAAAAAGATGTCCAAGTCGGACCCGAGCGAACTGAGTTATGTCGGCCTGTTGGATGACCCCAAAACGATTCTGAAAAAATTCAAACGCGCGGTGACCGATTCGGACACGGACATCCGTTTCGATCCGGAAAACAAGCCCGGTGTTTCTAACCTTTTGACCTTGTTGTCGATTTTCTCCGGCGAATCCATTCCCGATCTGGAAGCCCGGTTGGCCGGGCAAGGCTACGGCACGTTGAAGGTTCAGACAGCCGAGGCGGTGATCGCCTTTCTGGAGCCGATTCAGGCTCGTTTCCATGAACTGCGTGCCGATGAAGCGGCGCTTGATCGCATCCTCGCCGATGGGGCTGCCCGTGCGCGCGCCCGAGCCGAACCGACCTTGCAGCGGGCCTTTGACGTGCACGGTTTTCTGCCGCGCCGCTGATGCTTGATGATGAAGATACAGCCGCCTTTGCCACTTTATACGTCTGAACAGATCCGCGCGCTGGAGCAGGCGGTATTTGATGGCGGCGAAACGGCTGAACAGTTGATGGCACGTGCGGGTGCGGCGTTGTTTTCGGTGTTGCAAACCAAATGGCCGGATGCCCGAACTGTCGGCGTGCTGCTGGGCTCCGGTCAAAATGCGGGCGATGGCCTGGTGCTGGCCCGGTTGGCGCGAGCTGAAGGGTTCCGCGTCTCCCTGTTTGGATGGTGTCGGCCGGAGCGGCTGCACGGTGCGGCACATCGAGCCTGGATGGCGTTGAAGACGGCGTACCCAGATGTCGTCGTGATGCAGGAGATGGGCGAGATGCCCGCTCTGGGTCATTTTGATGTGATTGTCGATGCCGGTTTTGGGATTGGTTTATCGCGGCAACGCCCGCTGAGTGCCGAGGCGGTGCATTGGATCGAGTACGTCAATCGTGCCCGTCATGATGGCGCAGCGGTGCTGTCTGCCGATCTGCCCTCGGGCTTGATTGCCGATACTGGTGCGGGTGACCTGGTGGTTCAAGCCGATGTCACCGTTTGTTTTCTTGCGATGAAGATCGGCTTGGTGACGGGTCGTGGTCCCGCAGTGAGTGGCCACATCGTTTTGGCCGATCTGGGTATTCCGCCAAGAAAGGAAACGCCCGATGTTCATGTTGTGCTGGGCGCGGAGTCGTTGCCACCCAAGCCGCGCGATGGTCATAAGGGGCGATTTGGCACCCTGCTTGTCGTGGCGGGCAATCGCGGCATGATGGGCGCGGCCCGTATGGCTGCTGAGGCAGCGCTACGGGTTGGAGCGGGCAAAGTGATCGTGGCGACTCATCCTGAACATGCAGCCACATTGGCGATTGGTCGTCCTGAATTGATCGTGCATGGCGTCGCTGCGGCAACCTCGCTGGATGCGCTGCTGGTGCAAGCCGATGCCATTGTGCTTGGGCCGGGGTTGTGGGGT
>JACDJA010001622.1_pt1 | contig 18292 bp, 16 predicted proteins | sample 7449241 | NCBI WGS metagenome assembly JACDJA01 (sample SAMN14253289, study PRJNA609438) | sludge metagenome | isolation source: initial anaerobic sludge | collected 2018-12-20 | reverse complement strand
GTATATCGCCGTGTTTTATAATAACCAAAGACTGCATTCATACCTGGATTACAAAAGTCCGAATCAATATGAAGCAGAAGCAGCAAAATCGATAAAAGCAGCTTAACTGAGGTGTCCGATTTTACTTGACCACGTTAAAGATAACTCAGAAAAACCATTTACGGACCCTGTGTGTGGAATGGAGGTGTCACAAACCAATCCACAAAAAACCGTGGAGTATAAGGGCAAGGATTACTTCTTTTGTAGCACCCAGTGCATGGAAAAATTCAAGGCCACTCCCAAAACCTATTTAGGCCCACTCGAAATTCATACTGCAGTAGAGCTTCCAGCGGCAGGAGCGATATATACCTGCCCCATGCATCCGGAAATACAACAGGATCATCCGGGGAGCTGTCCGAAGTGTGGCATGGCGCTCGAACCCTTGATGCCAAGCCTTGAAGACGACAACCCCGAGCTGAAAGACTTTACGCACAGATTCTGGTGGACGCTGCCCTTTACTATCATCGTCGCGGTGCTTGCGATGTTCGGTCACCAGCTAGGGTGGTTCAACATGGTTACGCAAACATGGGTAGAGCTGGTGTTATCGCTCCCGGTGGTATTGTGGGCAGGGCAGCCGTTCTTTGTACGGGGCTGGCAATCGGTTGTCAACCGCAGCCCCAATATGTGGACGCTGATTGGTCTCGGTACGGCGGCTGCATTTGTCTATAGTACTGTGGCAACGCTAGCGCCAGGAATTTTCCCTGAAACCTTCATGTCCATGGGGCGAATCGCCGTTTATTTTGAAGCAGCGGTAGTGATTATTTCGTTGACGCTTCTGGGTCAGATCCTTGAGCTACAGGCTCGATCACAAACGTCAGCAGCAATCAAATCGCTACTCGGTTTGGCGCCGAAGACGGCGCGGCGCATTAACCCGGACGGCACAGAGGAAGATGTGCCATTAACCCACGTTCATGAGGGCGACCGTTTACGGGTGCGTCCCGGCGAAAAAGTACCGGTCGATGGTATAGTCGAAGAGGGCAGCAGTTCTCTGGATGAGTCCATGCTGACGGGCGAATCACTTCCCGTGAGCAAACGCGCCGGTGACAAGGTGATTGGCGCGACAATGAACACCTCTGGCGCTCTGGTCATTCGCGCAGAGAAGGTGGGTTCTGCCACTGTGCTGTCGCAAATTGTGCAGCTCGTTGCGCAGGCACAACGTTCACGTGCGCCAATGCAACGCATGGCTGATCTCGTTGCCGGCTATTTTGTGGTGGCTGTAGTGGTTATTGCCGTGGCCACGCTGATTATTTGGGGTTTGTTCGGCCCTCAGCCAAGCTGGGTGTATGGCTTGATCAATGCTGTCTCCGTGCTGATTATCGCTTGTCCATGCGCACTGGGACTCGCCACGCCAATGTCCGTTATGGTAGCAACCGGACGGGGCGCGACACAAGGCGTGCTGTTTCGCGACGCAGCTGCCATTGAGAACTTCCGCAAGGTCGATACCTTGATTGTCGACAAAACCGGCACGTTAACAGAAGGTCGGCCGACTTTCGAGCAGGCTGTACCCGCCAGGCATATGACAGCCGATGAAGTGTTGCGACTCGCTGCGAGCTTGGACCAAGGCAGCGAGCATCCGCTTGCACATGCCATTGTGAATGCTGCTCGCGAGAAGGATCTTGCACTCAGTACTGCTAATGATTTTGAATCAAGTAGCGGCATTGGCGTTCGAGGTCAAATCGAAGGAAAGCACCTTGTATTGGGCAATACTGCGCTGATGCAGCAAGAAAACGTTGATGTCACAGCAATGGCCGGTACGGCCCAATCCTTGCGCGAAAAGGGGGCAAGCGTCATGTATTTGGCAACAGACGGTCAACTGGCAGGCTTACTGGCCGTCTCAGATCCGATTAAACAGAGCACACCGGAGGCTGTGCAAGACCTCAAAGATGCCGGAATTCGTATCATCATGGCAACAGGAGACGGCGTGGCTACGGCCAAAACCGTTGCGCAGCAATTAGGGATTGATGAGGTGCACGGCGAGGTCAAACCAGCTGACAAGCTTGACCTGGTGACAAAACTTCAGTCTGAAGGTCGGGTTGTTGCTATGGCTGGCGATGGCATTAACGATGCTCCGGCACTAGCAAAAGCCAACGTGGGCATTGCGATGGGCACCGGGACGGATGTAGCCATGAACAGTGCGCAGGTAACACTGGTCAAAGGAGATTTGCGCGGCATCTCGATTGCACGTCACCTATCCGAGCAAACAGTTGCCAATATGAAGCAGAACCTAGGCTTCGCGTTTATCTACAACGCTCTGGGCGTGCCGTTGGCAGCTGGAGTACTGTACCCGTTTGTCGGCCTTTTACTCTCCCCCATGTTTGCCGCATTGGCGATGAGTTTGAGCTCTGCTTCAGTAGTCTTTAACGCGCTTCGTCTCCGTAATTCAGATTAGAAGCTGCCATAAAAAGCCAAACGGGGCTTGGTGACAGTTTAAAAGTACGCCGTAACCTTTACGCGCCTGCCTTTCTTGTCTCTCTAATTCGAGCATGTTTAAGATCACTCTTCATTTTCTCTGCAATGATTTTATGCTGAAATTCAGATTTTTTCAGCAGAGCTTTTGCTCCATTAAAATCTGACGGTCCATGGATTCATAATCCCTATAATTATGTTCCCGATAGTTTGGCCGATTTTACTCCTGGCGCACCTATGAACGAGGATTACCGCTCCAATAATTGACCTTACCGAGCCAGATACGTTTGAGATTGTTACCGGTCCAGTGCTTGCTGATGTCATGTTGATACTTTGCACAGTCAGGCACCAGATGGTGCATTGGCCACGCTGCTGCGTGTCGAAAATTTACCCGACCATCCGATCTGGTCGGTACTGATCAAATCGTGCTGCTTAATCTCACCAATAATCTGCTGTACGATCTTGCAGTCAGGGCAACGCCGGCCTCTTTTAATTCACCTGCGATCCCTTTACAACTGATGCCAGGAGGCTACGAGCATAATCCTCTGTTCTTCTCTGCTGCAGCACTGACATTTCTTAACGGGCTGGCGTCTGACCAGACCTTTGCATTCCCCGTTCCAGATAACATCAAATTACGCTACGTGCAGTCGATCGGTAATGTAAACGGTATATTGTCTACTGCTGTTAGGCTTGTTTAACATAATTGTGTCCGGTGCCGGACATCATGCCTGGCTCGCATGGCATGATGGGAACCACACAGGAATCACTACTCCATTGATGAGCGTTTCCGGGGCTTTTATAACGGCTATTTTTAAAATTTATCGGTATAATCAATAAGTTACAGTCACTAACAATTCCGAACTTTTTTGAAGAACTTGTGGTCATTTGTCCAACGCATCTGTCGGACAAGTTAAATCCCTTCTCGATGTGCCATAACTAGCTGTAACAGCCTGCATTTGAAACAGGGTCAAACCAGCATTCAGCGCAATTTTCAGCCAGCAATAGCCGCATCTATTCACCCCTGCAACCCAGAGATAACTGCAAACGAGCCTACATTTAATCTTTCTAAACCAGGAATAACTGCGACTGACAGCTAAACGGTTTCAGGACGTCGCGCAATATGCAACTTATTAAGTATCCGAGGAGGCGCGGTGATTCTTCGTGCAAGTTGTCTATGTCAAAGCATCATCCTTGAAATCGATGGTCCTGTTCACGACATGCTGTTTTGTCACTGTTCCATGTGCCGTAAAGCTCATGGAGCAGCCTTCAGAGCACGAGGACGAGTAAAAACAGCGAATCTTCGATGGGTACGAGGCGAGGAACTGATTGCGCTTCTACGAATCATTTCCAGGTGAACACAGGGGCTTCTGCTCAGTCTGTGGTTCGAATATCTTCACCAAATATTCCTCACAGCGATAAGAACCAGGCCTTGCACTTGGAATACTTGATCATGATCCGGGTAACAGGCCTACTTGCCACCTGTTTGTTCACTCAGAAGCACCGTGGTACGAGATTACGGATTCTTTACCGCAATATGATACCTTCCCTCCTGGTTACACACCTAACCAGATCAAAGCTAATTGCTTGAAGTGGAAACGTACTATTACTGCCGCGTGCTCTGCTCGTTCGGATCGGTGCCATGTCCGCCGATACAGCAGCGCGGGTGCTGCAGGTAGCATGCCGGCCTTAGCGTGCTTTATTTCCATTTTCTTAGGCGACCCCTATCACGTCTTCTTCGTTTGCTTCTCGCTATCGAAGAAGCTGTTGTCTGAAGGTACCCTGAATCGAAAGGCCCAGACAGGTCAATATTAGTCACTAATGCGACAATTTGTCGCATTCTAAATTAACGGATTTGAAAGGATAATCGGTATATAACAAACACTGGTGCTGTGTTTGGGCACCATTGTAATTAAAGTTAGTTAAATAATTAATCATACATGATGACATTAAAACGCTCTTTTTGGGTTTGGCTGCACCGCTGGGCGGGGTTGGTCATGGCCTCTTTTCTGATCATCGTGGGTATTACCGGCAGTCTGCTGGCGTTTTACCCTGAGCTGGAACAGCTGATCAATCCCCAGTTTTATCCCAAACAAACGCTGGCGCACAAGTTGGATGTCGCCACACTGGCTGAACTAACCGAGCAGCGCATTGCTTCTCATGGCCAGGTTGATGTTATTGCACTGGAAGGCAATCAGGGCGCCACACTGGCTGGCGTGAGCACACGCCTGGACAAAACTGGTCAGCCAGGTGAACTAGGATTCGATCAGATCATTCTTGATCCTTATACCGGTGAAGAACTGGTGCGGCGCCAATTCGGCGCAATTTCGGAAGGAATGACCAATTTCATGTCATTCATTTACCAGCTACATTACGCCCTTGCGTTGGGTTCATTTGGCATGTGGGTGCTGGGCATTTGTGCCCTGATCTGGACGCTGGACTGTTTTGTCGGGTTTTATCTGACCCTGCCGCAGCGCCGCCGCCAATCCACGTCAATGGCTTCTGTTCACTCTTCCTGGTGGCAACGCTGGCAGCCTGCCTGGAAAATCCGCTGGCGATCAAGCCCTTACAAACTCAATTTCGATCTGCATCGTGCCAGCGGCCTGTGGCTATGGCTGATTTTGCTGACTTTCGCCTGGTCCAGCGTTTACATGAATATGTGGGATACGGTTTATACCTGGACGACGCGTGCAGTGCTTGAATTCAAAGCTCCCTGGACTGAACTGGAAAAGCGGGAGATTCCGCTGGCTGCGCCCAAGATCAACTGGCGGGAAGCACAATCCATCGCAGAGAAACTGATGGCTGAACAGGCAGATCAACATGATTTCGCGGTTGAACGGGTGGTTGCCCTGGCATTGAATCGTATGAATGGGGTGTATGTCTACACCGTGCGCAGCTCCAAAGAGATACAGGATAAGCAGGGAAGGACGAGTATATATTTCGATGCCAATTCAGGTGAGCTCAAACTGGCACTGCTGCCAAGCGGCCAATACAGCGGCAACACCGTGACCACCTGGCTCAAAGCCCTGCACATGGCCAATGTATTTGGGCTGCCTTATCGGATTTTTGTCTGTGTGCTCGGTCTGGTCATTGTCCTGCTATCGGTGACCGGCATTATTATCTGGATGAAAAAGCGGCAGGCTCGTTTCAGTGTGAGCAGTCGTCAACAGGAATCGTCTTATTGAATTCACCAACATAAGTAATTGTGGCCGGTTATCGTGTTGTGTCTGCTGTTGTTCATTCATGGCTGCACCACACCGCCGCCGCGTGAGCTCAGCGACATTGATTTGTCCATTTCGGATCAATGGTTCGCCCAGGTTGCAGCGGACGAATCCGATCAAGCCATGTAATCGGGCTGGGCGTGATCCTTTGATGACCGGTTTACACAAGCTCATCGATCAGGCACTGACGGATAATTTTGACCTGAAAGCGGCTGCGGCACGGGTTGAAGCAGCGATGGCGCAGCATTACTTCATCTTGCTGGAAGCCAGACTGCAGATTCGGGTGGCCGAGCAATCTGTCAGCGATTGCGGCACCATTGCCAGCCTGGTGCGAGACTGGTTTGAACGGGAGCTGCATGCGTACTGGATGTACGGTTGGTGCTGACCGATCTGACGCAGGCATGCTCACAACTGGCACAGGTTCAAAATCAGGTGCAGCTTATTATCCGTCAGCCGGAGATTCTGCTGGGTGTTATCCGGAAGGCGCGATTCCTGCCATCGACACGGCGGTGGTAACCTTATCCGCTTCAACTGTCTAGCAGATGCTTCCCGTACTCCCGCCACAACTACCGGCCGGACTGCCTTCCGAACTACTGACCCCGCGCCCTGATCTACTGGCTTCATTTGCACGACTGCGCGCGACCGATGCCTGTCTGGACAGCGCGTTACCTCCCATCATGTTCACTGCTGCTGGAGGCACACGCGACCAGGCACTGACCAATCTGATTGACCCGAACTCGCTCGTCTGGAATTTGTTTGCCGGCGCGTTCCAGCCGCTATTCACCGGTGGACATGTTCGCGGCGGCATCGCATTGGCTCAGGCACGGGCAACCGAAACCCTGCACCGTTATAAGGAAACTGTGCTCAATGCGTTCGTGAAGTTGAACAGGCGTTGGCAGCAGAAGAATGACTGCGTACGCAGGAAACCCAATTGCGCGCCGCTGTGCAGCAGACGGAAACTATAGCTGACAACTAGCGCTGTATGCCTATCGGCAGGGATTTATTCAGATCCTGACATTGCTGGACAGTTACCGCAGTACATTCAATGCACAAAGCGCCAATCTGGCAGTTCAACGCCAACTGCTCAACAACTGCATCACTCTTTATCTGACGCTGGAAGGCGGCTTTTGAACGATCGACAACCATCCTCAGCAAACGCCTCATTGTGAACACCCGCGTATATGATCATACGAAACCCAGCATGACCGTATCGTCTGGTGATAGTGATTTTGTTCAATCCTGCAAGCTGTTCTGGCTGATACACCGGACAAACTGGCAAAATCAGCTTGTGGGCTCGGATCGAATCGAGTGCGACGTTATGTCACATTCCAAATCCTGTTTTTATTCTGTATAATTTCCCCGCATTAAGTATACAGCTAGCTGTACATCGCCGATATCCATTATGAATGTCAGTCACGACATTGTGCTCAATTTTATCGCCAACATCACGACGAAAGCGGATCTTAAAATCCAGACCGACTCGACCGAGGTGAGTACCCAGCCGGAATCAAAATGATCAAAATGATCAGGAGAAAAAAGAATGGAAGAATCCTCTATCACCCTACTGTGGGTTCTCTTAGGAACGGCTCTAAGCAATCCGCTGTTTGGGGCTGAAGAAAACCGCGTAGTGAAAGAGGAGCAGGATGTGAGGGAAACGTCTGCTTTAGAACAAGGGCGGGCGCATCTGGCGCAGGGCATAAAGATGAGATCCGATTCCATAATGCAAGGACAGGAGACTGCAGATGGTTCCGAGGGAAAGGATGCTGGGCAGGTAGCTCGTGATGTAGAAGTGGCAGTACCCACTGGGTATGTCACGCAGTTGCCGGCGATGACAGTCACTGGCGCCCCTGCTTATCCCGAATCGAGTGGCTACACTACTAACCGCGCTAACAGCCTCACCAGGACGGATCTGCCTCTGAGCGACATCCCCGCCTCAATCCAGGTGGTACCGCATGAAGTGTTGCGCGACCGCGCAGTGACCCAGCCCGGCCAACTGCTAGAAAACGTCAGCGGTGTGCAGACCGAAGCCAGCTACGGTGGGAATCACGGAATGTTCTTCAATATACGTGGCTTCACGACCCACAGCAGCAGTCGCGATGGATTCCAATACAACGGCAACCTGGTTACCCGCGATGTGCAGAACATCGAACGGATCGAAGTGATGAAAGGGCCGTCCGGTACGCTCTACGGCGGCGTTGGTTCGCTAGGTGGCCAAGTTAACACGGTTTCAAAACGACCGCTCTACTACAATTATGGTGCAATCAATCTGCTGTGGGGGAATTACCAGCAATGGCGACCGACCTTTGACATCAACCGTGTCCTGGGTAAGGGTTTTTCCGTGAGATTGAACGGTGCGTACGAGAACAACGGTACCTTTCGTGATGGTGGTGGATTCGAATCATATTCCCTAGCCCCGGCAATATCCTGGCAAGGGGAAAAAACCAGTGTCACGTTATTAGCGGAATACAATCGCTTCGACCAGGATCTATTCGACTTCGGCCTGCCTAATCTGCCGAACTTCCGTCACCTCTCCCGTACCCGTTACTTCGGGCTGCGCAAAGGAGACTACCCTGACCTTCCAGGCGATAGCGGACTCAACGAGACTTACGTGGGTACTGCTATTCTCCATCACCAGCTGAGCCAGACCTGGGGCCTTCGGATCGCCACACAGTACCATAGAGCCACTCAGGATTCGACCCAGTCCTTTCCTGACAACTACCTGTACACTGGCGACAATAAGCTACACTTCACCCATTACATGAATGGCCATGAGTGGTCTCGCGGACACGCTGTGCAAGCTGAGTTGCGCGGACAGGTCTATACCTGGAACTTTGAACACAATTTGCTGTTCGGCACGGAATACAGAAAGGTCGTAAACCGGTTTAACAATACCGACCAAACGGGTTTTGTCCTCGACCTGTTTGATCCTGGTATGCGCCCTGCTCATCACGAACCCATCATTCTGGGTGAAGGTTATAACGAGGGTCGGGGAGACGATATTGGAATTTATGCACAGGACCTATTGACACTGACATCTGCGGTGAAGCTGTTAGCCGGTCTTCGACTGGATCGTTTCCATAACGAAGCCAGGAGCAGCGGTTATACGAATAGCGCGAACCAGATGGCGCTGTCTTGGCAGGTCGGTGCGGTGTGGGAGTTAAATCCGACAGCTGCGTTGTTCACCCGTGTGGGTCGGTCGCACTCGCCAAATATTACACGCAGCATCGATGCCAGCGTGTTTGACGCCGAAGTTGGTACCCAGAAAGAAATTGGTGCCAAATTTAACTTTTTTGACCGGCGACTGAACGCTACGCTAGCAGCCTACAAGCTAACCCGTCGTCACATTCTTACCAGCGATCCGAACGACCCTCTACGAAACATCCTTGCAGGACGTCAATCCAGCCACGGCTTCGAACTTGATGTCAGTGGTGAGTTGACACGGCGCTGGAAGGTAATTGCCAGCTATGCCTATACCCACGCCGAAGTGAAAGCAGATGGCTTCTTCCCGGTCGGCGATAAGCTGCCCGATGTCCCTCGGCACAGCGGCAATCTGTGGACGACCTACGAACCCGGTGGTGTTCTGCAAGGCCTTGGTGTGGGCGGTGGCATCTATGCTGCCTCATCGCGCCAGGCAACTCTGCCGAATTCCCACAGACTGGGGGCCTACGTACGCATGGATACCACCGCCTACTACGACACTGGTAACTGGCGTGCCCAATTTAACGTCAACAATCTGTTCGACACCAAGTACTACTACGGCGGCGCGAGTGGTGTCTACAACTACACCCTAATCCCCAATCCACCGCGCACATTTTTACTAACGCTGTCTTACCGCTTATGAGTCGGATACTGGTGTTTACTCGATTACGATCTGAATGAAACCGGCATCGCTCTGCTTCCACATTCATCTCGGGGTGCGAATAGCATGGTGGATTCAATCAAAATCGATCCCTTGATTCGGATTTCAGTAGAGCAGGTAAGTACACAAAAACTGCCAAAGGAGGCATAACCCATGAAAATGATTGAACAGTGGTGGACCGAACCCGATGCTGGTGACCAGTCGATGGAGAACGAGCATGGCGAGTTCTGGGAGCGAGTTGCCTCGCAGACCTTTGACGTCAGCCTTACGGACAAAATCCTGCTGGATTTTGGTTGCAACCAGGGTGGATTCCTGCGCAAGCTGTACGACGAGCACAAATTCCGCCAGGCCGTTGGCGTCGATCTGGCCCGTAGTTCGATCGAAGTTGCCCGTTCGCGATGTGGTGATCGCCCGATCGAATACATTGCCACCGACACTATGGCCGATTTTGAGAACCGGTTCGATATTGCCATCAGCACGGCGGTGATCTATCTGATAGAAGATCTGAGAGACCATGCTCAACAGATATACCGGGCACTGAAGCCTGGTGGTATCTATTTCGCCACACACCCGGACTACATGAACGACGACGCCGGTACCGAACTGCGAACGGCGATCAATCGCTTCGCCGCCATCAAGGTCAAAGAGCACACGCTGGATGATATCGCCGATGCCTTCATCGGGGTCGGCTTCAAGACCAGCATCAAGCGCATCGTGCCCAAGGGCTATACCTCGCTCTCCAAACCGAGCGCATGGTACCAGAAGGTTATTAACCATGTCGACGCGGAGTATGTCCACAACTATGCATTCCGCTGTGAGAAGGTACGATGAAAGGGACTGCGCAGATCTTTAGTGACCACCTTCTTGTGCAATTTTCACTCCCATCATCTTAAACAGGATTAGCGAGTTACCGACTATGAAAAACCTTCATCTATCTGACAGCACCGTCGATCTAAAACGGCATATCCTGGAAGCTGGAGAACGCATACTCGCATTCGGTGCTTGTGGCCCGGAGAATGAGCAGTTTCATCAAGCCCGCTACAAGTTGTACTCCATCGCTAGCTCCGACGTGTCGGTTAGCGACGCGAGCGTGATCGCCGCTGACGCGGACGTTCTTGCGCTGGCCCGCGACGTCTTTCCTATCTCCTGCGACGCTGGTGTTCTCGAAGAATGCCGGATTGCAGAAAATTTATTAGGGGAATCTAACCTGACCTTCGGCAAGATCTATCGCGCCTACCATGGACAGATCTATCAGGGCCTGATGGAGGACGAGCTGACCTGGCTTGAACGGGAAGGCCAGCTACGCTCCTGTATTGAATCTACTTATCCGCCCGCTGCTACTCAATGCTGTCGCATCGGCTACATAGGCGGTGGCGCGCTGCCGCTCCCGGCCATGCTGTTGGCACAGCGACTCGGCTATCAGGTGGTGGTGTTGGATCCTCACACCAGATCCACCGCCTTCGCCACGGAGTTGATTGCCAAGGTGGGGTTGGACCATTTGGTCCGTGTGATTTGTGTCGATGGCAGTAAGTACGATTTCAGCGATTGCGACTTGGTATTTGTGTCGAACTGGATCGCCGACAAGCAACCTTTGTTACGCCATCTGCGGAAGTTCACCAATATCCAGCACTTCATCTTCCGCAGCGCGCCCCGTAATAGCCTGGGTTTTATTATCAATGACATGATTGATCCCAATCGGGTCTGCGAGCATGGTTTCAGGTTCCGACATCAGACAGAGAAACGACCAGGTCTCTCCCTGATCTCGCTGATATTCAGCCTGCTGAGTCAATCGGAAGCTACCGAATCGACAGAGACCATCCGTCGTGCCGATGACGAGCCAGCCAAGATGGCCACTAGCAGGAAACGACTGGTGGTCGATTCGATCACCGATCTGATCGGTAATACGCCGATCTTGAAATTGAATCCAGCCAAGACTGGCCTGACAAATATCGACTTGTACGCCAAGCTCGAGCACCTCAACCCGTTCGGCTCGATCAAGGATCGGACGGCATGGGCAATGCTACGCCCGCACTTGGGCACTCTGCAGTCCAGTAACAAGCAGCTGTTGGAGCTATCGAGCGGCAATGCAGCGCGTGCACTTCAGGCAGTGGCATCTATCTATGGCAGCGCCCTTGAGACCATTACCAACCGTATCCGTATTCAGGAGATGCGCCGCATGCTGGTAGTACAGGGCGCCAAGGTTTCACCGATGGCGGGAGACGTCGACCCCACCGATGCCATGGCAGCTTTGCTGTACGTCGATGCGCGCGCATACGAACAGCGCGATCGTTATCTCTATACCGATCAATACCGTAATCCCAACAATGACTGCACCCATTACGCCACCACGGCTCGGGAGATCCTGGAGGATCTCGGGCCGGTCGACTACTTTTTTGCACCAGTCGGCACTGCGGGTTCCAGTATCGGTATCGGCCGGCGCCTTCGGGAAGCGAATGAGAAATTGAAAGTGTCCGGTATCGTTTCGACTAAGGACAGCGCCATACCCGGCATCCGTCACATGGATGAGATGTTCTACGTCGGCCCCTTTGAGGAACAAAAGTATGACCAGTTAGTTGGCATCACGGCGAGCGAGGCACTTGATGGCATGCTCGCCCTAATCCGTGACTATGGAGTGATGGCAGGCCCTTCCAGTGGCGCCACCTATCTAGCTGCACTGCGCTACCTGCGAGCCATTGATGCCAAACAGACAGAGCGCAAGAGCGCTGTAATCATCGTCTGTGATCGGGTGGAACTGTATCTGAGTTGGATCGAGCAGATGCGTCCCGCGCTGTTCGAGGATTATGAGACACCCGAGGCAGAGCACGCCACCGTTGCAACCTCTGCGACACTGGGGGCTTGAGATGAGCGGAATCGCTGGGTTCGTTGGGCGCGAGACTCCGGCGGCCTTGCGCATTAGGGTAGTCGAGGACATGGTGCGAACCGATGCCATGCAACGGCGCGGGCCGGACAGCCGAGGTACGGTGGTCGCGGATGAACGGGTCGTACTGGGCAATACTCGTCTGCGCGTGGCCGATATACACAATTCTGAGGCAGACATGCCAATGCAGAGTGCCGACGGCATGCTGACCCTGACCTTCAACGGTGAAATCTACAATCATCTCGATCTGCGGCGCTTGTGTCCGGACTATCACTTCCGTACCAAATCGGATACCGAGAGCCTGCTTGCCATCTACCAACGTCATGGCCTGGACATGCTAAGCATGCTCGAGGGCATGTTTGCCTTCTGTCTGCACGATCGGTCGGCCAGACGAACGCTGCTGGCTGTGGATCCAACGGGACAAAAGCCACTGTACTACACGCTTGGGGACGGGGACGAACTGTATTTTGCCTCGGATATTGAGACCATTTTGCGTATCCCTCATCTCAACTTCAGCTGGGACCGCGAAGGTTTGGCCCAGGCCGCGGGCATCATGTTCGTATTTGGCCCCCATACTCATATCCGCGAGATCAAGAAGCTTGAGGCTGGATGTTGCCTGGTCGTCGAACAGGGTGAACGCCCGCGTCATCGGCGCTATCACAAGATCGTCATCGGTGATGAATTGCAACAGGATGTCACCGCAATCACCGAACGTATTCGGGACGCAGTGGCTGCAGGCTGCACACGCTGTTTCGACCTGGAGGTTCCGTATGCCTATTTATTAAGCGGCGGCATTGATTCGTCCAGCGTGGTAGCCCGAGCTAGGAGCCAGGGCTTGGAACTGCACACCTATGCTATCGGTTTTCCCGAATCTGGGTTGAGGGCAGGTGCCATCATGCATAACGAGTTCAGCTACTCTCGGCTGGTGGCCGAAGCCTTCGGCACGGAGCACCGGGAAATTGAGGTGACGAGCCAGATCTATTGCGAGGCCATGGACCGTTGGTGGTCGCTGTGCTGCGAACCGAATGGTGCACCCGAGGCGGTCTGTCTGTTCCTGCTGCTCGAGCAAATCGCCGCCGACGGTTATCGCGTAGCGTTTTGTGGCAGCGGGCCGGACGAGGTATTCGATGGTTACAGTCATGGACACAGGCTGAAAATCACCCCCTCGAGGCTGGTAGCGGGTGCCTATTTCGATTATTTCAATGCGGTGGGGGATATCGACCTCGGGCAACTGATGCTTGAGGTCGATGCTCGCGCCGCCTTCATTTCCGCCGTGCAGCCCTATCTCGATCTGTACGCGCATGATACGCAGGACAGCCAACAGCTCACTTGCCTGCTCGATTATCACGGCGAGTGCGTAGTCTCTGAATATCGTCAGATAGACATGGCCAGCATGGCGCACAGTATTGAAGTCAGAATCCCACTAGCCGACCAGCAGGTCATTCAAAGCGCGTTTTCCTTTCTACCGAGGCTCAAGCACTATGAGGATTCAGAAAAATGGATCTTCAAGCAGGCGATGGCACCCTGGCTCCCTAGCGCAATCTCGAGCCGAAAGAAGATTGGCTTTCCAGTGCCGCAGATGGTATATGCATCGCCCGAGTTTGAGGCGCGTATGGAGAGTTCGCTGGAGCCGGATAGCGGCCTTGATAAGCTTGGTCTGTTTGACATGGCCTATCTCCGACGGGCTTGGCGCGAGCGAGGGAGCCGCGGCTATGACATCTTCTACCGCTTGCACGGTATGGATGTCATCGCACGCCGCCACTCGTCTTACCTAAGTCCCAAAGATCCGACGGCATACCAGTGATAAATACCGCTCAATTCAGCATAAATGGAGGCACCCAGAAAGACCAGCTCGATCTGATGTCAGTGATGTCTACGTTATCCCTATGCGGATTACGACACCGACGGCAGGTCGAGGCTGAACCTCTGGCGATCCAACTTTACCAGAGACGGCTGCCTAGGCTGGCTATTCCGTGATCAGCATAGCGGCCAAGGCCACGCGGCGCGAATGGATCGGCTTAGCAGTAATCGCCCTGCCATGTCTGCTGTACTCCATGGATCTGACGATCATGACCTTGGCACTACCGACCATCAATGCAGCGCTGAACGCCACTAACGCACAGATGTTATGGATGGTGGATATCTATGGCTTCATGGTTGCCGGCTTCCTGATCACCATGGGTACTATCGGCGACCGCATCGGGCGACGGCGACTGTTATTGATTGGTGCAGCGGCTTTTGGCATTGTCTCGGTCCTCGCTGCACTGGTCAAAAGTGCCGGCACCTTGATTCTTCTTCGCGCCTTGCTCGGAGTGGCCGGCGCAACGTTGGCGCCGTCCACGCTCTCACTGATTCGCAATATGTTTCACAACAAGAACGAACGGACGACAGCTATCGGCATCTGGATGGCTAGCTTCTCGGCCGGAGCAGTAGTCGGCCCCTTGCTGGGCGGGATACTGATTACGCATTTTCATTGGAGCTCGATATTTCTCATCTCCGTACCTGCAATGTTGCTGTTGTTGGCACTGGGTCCCTGGCTGCTGCCTGAATATCGCGATCCGGCCCCGGGCCGTGTCGACCTGTGTAGCGTACTGTTATCGCTAGGCGCCGTATTGGCTGTTGTGTACGGTATAAAAGAGGGGGCAGGACAAGGGCTGAGTTGGTGGCCTGTTTTATCGCTGCTCGTTGGTGTGGCGCTGGCCGGAGTATTTCTGCATCGTCAGACGCGACTGGCCTATCCCATGGTGGATCTGCAGCTGTTCAGCAGGCCAGGCTTTTCCGCGGCCATGCTCAGCTACGCATTCGGCTTCTTTGTGTTGTTCGGACTCTCAATCCTTCTGACCCAGTATCTGCAACTAGTGCTCGATCTTTCGCCATTCAAGGCCGCCTGCTGGCTTGCGCCCTGGGGGGGTGCCTTCATGATTGGCTCCGCCACGGCACCGCGCATCGCACGCTATTGGCATCCCTGCCGCATCACCACCTGTGGCCTGTTGTTGTCGGCATTGGGATTTGCCCTGTTGACGCAAGTAGGTGGTTCGTCTGACAAGGAAGTAATTATTACCGGGACAGTGATGCTGGCGCTGGGGCTGACACCGCTGTTCACCTTCAGCGTCGAGCTAATCATCGCTCAAGCCCCTTCGGAGCGGGCGGGGGCTGCGGCAGCATTGTCCGAGACAGGCTCCGAACTCAGTGGTGCGCTGGGCATCGCCCTGTTGGGCAGCCTCGCTAGCCTGATCTACCGCATGGAGTTTTCTCCTGAATCATTATCGGGCGTGCCCGAAGATGCTCTCACATATGCAAATGGTTCCCTGAGCGCGGCGGTCGCCATCGCTGACAAATTACTGGAACCTGCAAGGATCGAGTTGCTTACTGCCTCACGGCACGCATTTACCGCCAGCATGCAATTCATTTCCGCAACGTCGATGCTGATCGTACTGGCGGCGGCGCTGATTTCCTGCCGCACATCTTGAGTCGCGGCAGACGAGCTTAGCACAATCACATTCTGACCAACATGGTCACGAACCTGTTCAACCATTGGGATAGTTAAATTCGCTTTAACAAAGATTTTCTTTATCCCCATCAATCATCCATCCAGTCGTTGAGTTCATCGTTGTAGGCCAACATCGCTTCTTCCGCGCATTCGTTGATCAAGTGCAGATAAATCATGGTCGTCTGAATCGAAGAGTGCCCAAGCTGACGTTGAACAAACACCAATGGGTCAATACCCGAGTTGGACCGCTGCATGGCGCAAAGTGTATGAGTGGCGTAGGTATGACGCAGCATGTGGGGATGAACCTAGATGTCGACACGCGCGTGGATAGCGTAGTGATTCAGGTCTCTCATAAACCTTCGGCTGACGTAAATGTCACGAGGTTTGGATCCCTTCGTTCGGATTCCATGTCCATCTCGGGGGTCGAGTCGAATGCGAATGTTGGCCTCACCGTTCGCAGAGAGATTGGGCACCATTACATACACCAGTGGGAATGTAGCGATTTCTTCTCGACGCAGACCTGTTTGCAGCACTAATTAATGTCTTAATCTCGTCTTTGGACAGAAATTTCGGAAGAGTATGGTGCTCTTTTAGGCTGACATCCCTCACCATGATTTTTCCGCCAGAGGCATCGGCGTGGGCAAAATAACCAGTTCGATTGATGTTGCGCTCTTCATAATCAAATGGAAGAGCATCTACCCAATCCTCATTGAAGGCGTATTTGTAGAATTCACAAACATATAGCAAGCGTTGGTTCACCGTACTGCGCGCGAACCCAATCGTATCCAGACAGTAGTCCCGATATGCTGCAACGAGGCTGTGTGCTTCTCCACGTTGAACATCACACCAATTCAATTCATGAGCCTGGAGAAAGCTGAAGTAATCATACATGGCCCTTCCAGTACTTAACCATGAGTGCCTTGATCCAATTGCACCGCGCAGGAGGTAATGCCGCATGAAGCTATTCGCATGGACGCAGCTTTCCATCAAGTCATACAGAAGAATGGGGAATCCAGGATAGGGCTGCCCCTTGAGCAAGAAATACTCGGTAGAGTAAATAAGTTCCATGGGTTCTTATCTGATGAAGCAGATCAAATGCCTTGATTCTTGAGTATTACGACTCTATACCTTTTTAATCCAATCCAAGAAGATACATGATAAGATCACCGCCCTCATCACTATATTCTGCGCGAGCGCCTCAAAACTTCGAACCAATGTGAAATAACTTAACACTCAGTCCAACAAAAAAACATATCAACGAGTTGTTCACTATCAGCACGAGGTTGGAAGCCACGGCTTTCTTAAGTGTGATTCATTAACGCTTCTGAGCAGATAGGCGAATCCATCTCCTACCAACGTATCAAAAAAGTTATCCATCGATTTTATTTTCCCCCAACTTCTTTCTGTTATTCGTCTCAAGGAGATAAGAAAGAGAATACAGCTATTCTAACGGATGGCAAGCCCCAGAAGAGTGCTTTATCGGGTTGCAGGGGACCCTGATGTGACTCGCAGGGCGCGTGAAACTCGCGCTAAAATCCTACAATGGACGGGCCTGTCCACCTGTATCGGTATTAGCCCGACTAAAACCCTGGCTAAACTTGCCAACCATATTACCGAGAATGCAGACAGAAAAACCCGGGTTGTATAGCATTTACTTGATCCTCCTGCTCTTGCATTTCTTGCGCCAGATAACAACACCCGTCATGGTTAGCATTGCGGTCAATATTCCCGTGATGCATATCAGTACACGTCCATATATACCTAATATCTGTCCACTATGTATTGGGAATTGCCAAGCAAGAAAACGATCCGCTCTGGTACCACTGTCATACCCTCGGCGCCCTGTCAATGTACCGGCGTTACCGTCAATGAACACCTGCTCCGTTTTGATCGCAAACACTTCGCTTCCCCTCCCCTTCTGATCAAAAGCCACGCGATATACATTCAGGGCAGGCATATACCTCACAAACGACAATTCCAGATTATCATTTCCAGCCGGCAACCACTGATGCGCCACCAATACCGCATCTGAAAAACCCAATACTGGGTCAACACCTGATTGCAACGTCCCGGGCAGCGTTTTACGTGGATCAGGTGTCAAATCCCCGAACAATCCTACGATTGGCCTGAATACCTCCGCATTCAGGTTGAAATACGTGCCGCTCATTGCCATCATGAAGAGCACAGGCCACAACCACAGGCCACTTGCTCGGTGCAGATCAAAATTGAATCTGACCTGACCAGCCTGTCTCTTGATGCTCCACGATGGTTTCCAGCGCGACAACCAGTTTCTGCAAGAATTGTTCTTTTTAATCGAATATTCTGTAGCTCATAAGTCAACTCTAATTCGTACATATCTTCAGGAAAATCAATTCCGATAGATGCGCTACCCCAACGAGGTT